>Ga0208300_100131_pt1 | contig 81520 bp, 56 predicted proteins | sample 23_taG_FD_184096 | JGI IMG/M metagenome (GOLD analysis project Ga0208300, IMG submission 184096) | Marine viral communities from Cariaco Basin, Caribbean Sea - 23_WHOI_OMZ (SPAdes) (version 2) | ecosystem: Environmental > Aquatic > Marine > Oceanic | place: Caribbean Sea: Cariaco Basin...
GCTGTTGAACAGTGTGGGCGTAGAGGCCATGTAGTCGAACGACGACAACAGGTTATAGAACTCGATGGCGCGGCTGTTGGGGTTGTCTTCACGCAGCGCCAGGCCCATGGCCACGCGCATGAAGAACACCTGTGGCAATTCCAGCCGGTCGCCTTTCCAGTGCAGGAAGTAACGGTCGTACAGGGTTTGCAGGCCGAGGAAGCCAAACTGTTGGTCGCGCTCGGATTTGATGGCTGCGCCTAGCTGTTCCAGATCGAACGCGGCCATGGCTTCGTCCAGCAACTCGTAACGAATGCCAGCGTGAATAAAGGCGCTCAGGGCCTGTGGATAAACCTCGGCAAGGCTCAGGCTGGTATCAAGATTCAGCGCGTTGACGCTTTCAAGGCGCAGTTGTTCCAGCAGCAAACGAGCCGTCACGGCGCTGTAGTCTGGCTCGCGCTCGATACGGCCGCGGGCGGTCATGATCAGGGCGCTGAGGACTTCGGCTTCGTCGATGCCGTTGTAGAGGTTGCGGATGGCCTCTTCCACCAACGAATCGCCTTCAATGCCTTCCAGCCCTTGAGAAGCCTGCTCGACTTGGCGTTTCATCAGGCCTAAGTCCAAGGGTACGGTACGGCCACTGGCTTGTTTTACGGTGAGATGAGGGTGCGCTTCTACGGGTTCGTGCTGGGCGCGCTCACGGGCGTGTTCTTCACGGTAGAGTACGTAGGCGCGGGCCACTTTTTGTTCTTCGGCGCGCATCAGGGCCAGTTCTACCTGATCCTGGATGTCTTCAATGTGTACCCGGCCACCGGCTTTCAGGCGGCGACTGATGGCCTGCACCACTTGTTCGGTCACGCGGTGTACGGCGTCATTAATTCGGGCAGATCCGGCGGCTTGATCGCCTTCCACCGCCAGAAATGCTTTGGTAACGGCTACGCTGATTTTGGATGGGGTAAAACTGACCAGATTGCCGTTGCGCTTGATAACCTGCAGGGCTTCTGTGTCGGACGGTGAGGTGGGCCGCGGTTCGGCCAGGGCTGTAGCAGACATACCGTTATCTCCTGAATACGCGTGGGTTCTATAACCTTCGCGTACGCAGGACGAACAAAGCATCAACCCGAGCGGGCTGTCGCTGTGCCATGTTCGTTGCTGCTCACCTTAGGGTGCCAAAATGCAGGCGCCTGAGTCGCGAAGGTGCAGTCGAGCTGTTTTCTTCGTGGCGATAGAAAACAACACGTCTCTGGCAGGTCTTCGGACTCAGGGGCGTGAACCTTGTGGTTCGGCCTTGTGTGGCGACTTCCCGGCGGTTGCCAGTGTCAATATGCCACGCTCGTTCCCCAATACCGCTGCGCGTCAGTTCCGGATTCTCACCGGATTCCCGGCTACCTTTTGAACGATGTGTTTGAAATTCACTCAAAACACAACATCTGGTAGCTAGCCAGAGACACCACAACTATATACACGAAGTGTGACAGAAACAAGATGGCGCAAGCTTTACCTGCTAGGGCGTAGGAAAACCTTGCAGAAGAATGGATTTTTCGCGGGTGTCGGCGGGTGGTAATTCACCGCGTTCGGCCAAACGGTGATAGGCCGCATCGAACTCGGCCTGAAGAGTTTGCGCCTCGGGTATGGCTGCCGAAAACAACCAGGCCCCGGTTCGGGTTCGGATTTCGGTTTCTTGGATCCTGGCTGCCGAAAAGCTCATCAACTCTTCCCGCACCGGATCCCGGTAGTCCAGCAGGTAATCGCCACGGCCACGGTTGAGCATATCAATGGCCGAGCGGTGATTAGGGGCATTGGTTATGCGGATGTCGTCCTGTCGTTCCAGCCAGGACCGAAGGCCACCGTAGGTGAACCCGTTAATCAGTATCACCACCTGATCGCGAAAGTCGTTTATGTCGGTTACCGGCGCCTGGTCTTCCCGATACCACGCACTCAGTACAACGGACACCAGGTTGATCTCGCTGTCGATCACCGCACCTTTGAGTGCCGGCACTTCAGTTAAGCCCAACGCGAAATCGACGCTGCCCTTTTTCAGGTAGAGATACGCGCGGCTAACGGGAAGGTATAGAAATTCCAGCTCGTAACCCGCCTCTTTGGCTACTTTACGCGTTGTTCCCACCATCTCGCCCTCGGGCTCTCCAAACGCATTCTGGTAGGTCACCGGCGGAAATTCCATATAAGCCACGCGCAGGGTGCGGGTGTCGGAACCTGTGTGCTGGATATTTTCTGCTTGCACAGTACCCGCTGCCCCGAAAAAGCATAGCCCGCTCACGAATACGTAAATAACGCGGCGCAATGCTCCGGGCATGAGAAGGCTAAGGCGCATAACAACCCTCTGGAATCTCTTTATTGATAGCGAAGAGTACCAGATCAGAAGATTGACTGTGCAATCCAATGCTCAGATTGCATCAGAAAGCGTGAGTGACCATATACAACCCGACACCGCCCATCACCAAGGTATAGGGGAAAGCCATGATCACCATCTTGCCGTAGGACAAGCGCACCAGCGGCGCAATGGCCGAGGTCAACAGGAACAGAAACGCCGCCTGGCCGTTGGGTGTGGCCACGCTGGGTAGGTTGGTGCCGGTGTTAATGGCCACGGCTAAGGTTTGGAAGTGTTCGTAACTGATGCTGCCGCTATCCAGTGCCTGCTTCACTTCGCTGATGTACACCGTTGCGACAAAGACGTTGTCACTGATCATGGACAAAATGCCGTTCGCGAGGAAGAACATGCCCGGTTGCTGGCTTTCAGGCAGGCTCAGAACATAGTCGATAATCGGTTTGAACAGGTGCTGCTCGTGGATCACGGCCACCACGGCAAAAAACACCACCAACAACGAGGTGAACGGCAGCGATTCCTGGAAGGCTTTGCCGATTTTGTGCTCATCAATCACGCCAGTAAACGAAGTGATAAGAATGATCACCAGCAAGCCAATCAGCCCAACCTCGGCAATGTGCAGCGCAAGCCCCAGCACCAGAACCACCGCCGCAGCGGCCTGAACCCAGAGCGCAGCTTTATCAGACGCCGTGCGGCTGGCCCGCTCGTTTTCAGCAAATTCTTCCAGTACCTGGCGCACGGGTTTCGGCAAACGTCCGCCATAACCAAACCAGCGCAGTTTCTCCAACGCCCAACAGGTGCATAAGCCAGCCACCAGAACCGGCAAGCTCACCGGCGCCATGTGCAAGAAGAAACCCACAAAGTCCCAACCCACCACTTTGGCGATCAGCAGGTTTTGGGGCTCCCCAACCATGGTGGCGACACCACCGAGCGCGGTGCCAATGGCCCCATGCATCAACAGGCTGCGCAGGAAGGCCCGAAAGTTTTCGAGATCTTCCCGATGTAATTCGACCACTTCGGCATCGCTGTTGGCATTGTGGTCTTTCTGTTGATAGCCTTTGCCGGAAGCAACTTTGTGGTACACCGAGTAAAACCCGACGGCCACACTGATGATAACCGCCGTGACGGTAAGCGCGTCCAGAAACGCGGACAAAATCGCGGCGGCAATACAGAAGAGCAAGGAGAGTGCAGATTTAGAGCGCACGCCCACCAGAATTTGAGTGAAGGTAACCAGCAGCAGTTCCTTCATGAAGTAGATACCCGCCACCATAAACATCAGCAGCAATATAACCGGGAAGTTGGTGAGCACTTCGTTGTAGACCGCATCGGCCGTGGTCAGGCCAATCAGCAAGGCTTCTACCGCCAACAAACCGCCCGGTAGCAACGGGTAACACTTGAGCGCCATCGCCAGCGTGAAGATAAACTCGGCAATCAACAACCAGCCCGCAACGCCCGGCCCGAACACGTACATCACGATGGGGTTGGCGATCAAAAACAACAGGATGACTTGCTTGTACCAAACGGGGGCGTTGCCGAGAAAGTTACTTGTAAAGCCAGACAGGATGGAGTTGGGCATTGCTGAGTTCTTCTGAAAGTGGGCGTTTGTAGGTTACGGGGTGGCGCCCATACTTTCCTTGATATTAGTCGGCTTGGTGCTGGCTAAAACGCCTCTGCATGGGCGCCATGCAGAGGGCTTGGAATCGTTATCTGGCGACTGCCAACGATTCTCCAATAAATTGGGAGGCAGTACCTTAAAGTCATTCGGCTAAGAAATAAAGCAAGCTGCGCGAAGCTGATGATCCAGATCATCAGGGTCGAGCGTACGGCTGATAACTTCCAGTCGCGATTCATCAGCAGGCTCCGTTTCCAAGAGCGTCAGTGTGCCTTGCACCGCATTCAACATCCACCACCCATCGGAGGTATACATCACCCCTTTAAAGCGCTCAAAATCCGCATGACTGGCCAGACTTTGCAGGGCGATTGCATCAAACACCGTATCTTTGTGAATGCGCCAACCCATGCTGGTGTAGCCGTCGCCCGTGTTGACGTACGTTTGCCAAGGCTCATCTGCCAGTAACGGTTTTTCGGCCTGTGCTTTGCCGTGGTGATGGTGGTGACTCTCAGGAAACTGTGGTGGAAGTCGGTCAGACTCCCCCATCAGCCATGTCAGCGGAAGCTGCCCTTCACGGATCTGTTCAATGCGCCGCTTTGCCGGTTTCCAGTCGCTGGCCCAAGCGTCAAACCTGGCCAGTTGTTCGGGTGTGCACAGCTCGGCTTTGCTCGCGACCAACAACTCCGCCACGGCGACCTGATCGTGGAACTGACGGCTGGCAAGCACCCGCTCGTCTTCAAGCCGACGCGGATCAACCAGACAAACGGAAGTCGAAAGATGCAAAACATCCGAGTAGAACTCACCAGTAAGTGTTTCGATGACCTGCGCCGGATGGCCTAAACCCGTTGGCTCAATGAACAACCGGTCCGGGCGGGAAAAGCTGATCAGGCTATTGAGCCCAATCTGCATCGGCAATCCCGACACGCAGCACATGCAGCCGCCGGGCACTTCTTTCACTGCAACACCCTGATTAGACAGCATGGCACCGTCAATACCCACTTCACCAAACTCGTTGACCAGCACCGCCCAACGCTCGCCGTCCGGCTTTTGCTTCATCAGATTAAGAATTGCCGTGGTTTTGCCAGCGCCTAGAAAGCCAAGCACCAGATGGGTGGGAATGCGTGCTGGGGTGTTTGCCATTTTTTTATTAAGTCTTTACCAAATCGCCTAAAAAGTTACGGCCGGAAACCGGCCGCAACTAAAAAACCTGTCAGCGTGGCTGGTCGTTTATTCGACAGTCACGCTCTTGGCTAGGTTACGAGGCTGGTCTACATCGGTGCCTTTCAGTACTGCGACATGGTACGACAGCAGTTGCAGCGGCACGGTGTAGACGATCGGCGCGGTGATTTCATGGACCGAAGGCAGCTGCATCACGTGAATGCCCGCCTCGGCTTTCACTCCAGCGGCTTTGTCGGCAAACACAAACAGCTCGCCGCCACGGGCACGCACTTCTTCCAGGTTGGATTTTAGCTTCTCAACCAGATCGTTGTTGGGCGCGACCGTGACCACCGGCATCTCGCTGTCCACCAGCGCCAACGGTCCGTGCTTCAGCTCACCGGCCGGGTAGGCTTCGGCGTGGATGTAGGAGATTTCCTTCAGTTTCAGAGCGCCTTCCATCGCCACAGGATACTGTGAGCCACGGCCCAAGAACAGGCTGTGGTTCTTATCCATAAAGGCTTTGGACATGTTTTCGATTTCACCGTCCAATGCCAGTACGTCACTGACTTGGCCGGGCACCAAGTGCAAGGCTTTGACAATTTCGGCTTCTTTCTCTTCGCTCAGGCCGTTATGGCGGGCCAAGGCCACCGAGAACAACAACAGCGCCACCAGCTGGGTGGTGAAGGCTTTGGTGGAGGCCACACCAATTTCCGGGCCGGCCTGAGTCATGATCACCAGGTCGGATTCACGCACCAAGGAGCTACCCGGTACGTTGCAAATGGCCAGCGCGGCACGGAAGCCGGCTTTTTTGGCCTGGCGCAATGCGGCAAGGGTATCGGCCGTTTCGCCAGACTGAGAAATACACAGGAACAAGGTGTCCTGCTGAATCACGTGCTTGCGGTAACGGAACTCGGAGGCCACTTCAACTGAACAAGGCACACCGGCCAGTTCTTCGATCCAGTAACGGGCCACCATACCGGCGTGGTAAGACGTACCGCAGGCAATGATCTGAACGTGGCGCACGTTTTCCAGCAGTTTCGCAGCGTCGGTACCCAGGGCCTGTTCCAGAACACGGCCGTCGGTGATGCGACCGGTCATGGTGGCTTTGACTACTTTCGGCTGCTCATAGATTTCTTTGAGCATGTAGTGGCGGTATTCGCCTTTATCGGCCGAATCCGAGGCATGCTCAAAACGCGTAATGCTACGTTCAACCACGTTACCGTCACGGTCTTCGATGGCGATCTTGTCCTTGCGGATGTCGGCGATGTCGCCTTCTTCCAGGAACATGAAACGGTCGGTCACCGGCAGCAGGGCCAACTGGTCAGAGGCAATGAAGTTCTCGCCAATGCCGACACCAATAACCAGCGGGCTGCCTTCACGAGACACCACCATATGGTCTGGCTCATCGGCGTGTACAACCGCCAGAGCATACGCACCGCGCAGACGGGTCATCGCCGTTTTCACGGCTTTGTACAGGTTGTTGTCGGCCTGATAATGCTTGTTGATCAGGTGAGCAACCACTTCGGTATCGGTCTGGGAGGTGAACTCGTAGCCTTCGGCTTTCAGTTCATCACGCAGTTCCTGGTAGTTCTCAATGATGCCGTTGTGAACGATGGCCAGACGGTCGCCGGACATGTGCGGATGGGCATTCAACTGTGACGGTTCACCGTGGGTCGCCCAGCGGGTGTGGGCAATGCCCATGTGGCCAGCAACAGGGCTGGCTTCAATCGCGTCGGCCAGCGCAGCCACCTTACCCACTTCACGGGCGCGTTGAACCTGGGCCTCGGAACTTACAACGGCCATACCGGCGGAGTCGTAACCCCGATACTCGAGTCGGCGCAGACCCTCCAGCAGAATTCCCTGGACATCCCGTTCAGATACCGCTCCTACAATCCCACACATGCTGCTATCACCTGTTCGTTAATCGGTCTTTACGCTTTTTTAGGCCGTTCCCAGCCTGAAATATTCCGCTGTTTACCACGAGCCACGGCCAAGTCGTTCTCGGCGACATCCCGGGTAATGGTCGAGCCCGCACCGATGGTAGCGCCCTCGTCGACTTTCACGGGTGCCACCAAGGAGGTGTTGGAACCCACAAACACACCGTCACCCAGTTCAGTGCGGAACTTGTTAACCCCATCATAATTGCAGGTGATCGTGCCTGCACCCACATTCACATTACGGCCAAGAGAGGCATCGCCCACGTAACTGAGGTGGTTGATCTTACTGCCTTCACCTACGATGGCTTTCTTAGTTTCCACGAAATTGCCCACCTTTGTATTGGCTGACAACTCGGTACCGGGGCGCAGTCGTGCAAAGGGGCCGATTTGGGCGTTGGCACCGACAACGGCACCTTCGATCACGCTATGGGCTTTGATCTCGGCACCATCGGCAATGGTCGCATCTTTAATGACACAGCCCGGGCCAATGCTGACGTTGCTGCCAAGACTAACCTTGCCTTCAAACACGACGTTAACATCAATCCACAGGTCGTTGCCGATGGTGAGCTCACCACGCACATCAACGCGGGCGGGGTCAGCCAGAGTGGCGCCGTCGGTCATCAATCGTTCGGCTTGCTGGCGTTGATACCAGCGCTCGAGTTCGGCCAGTTGCAGGCGGTTATTTACGCCCTGCACCTCGAATGCGGTTTGGGGCTGGGATACCGCGACGCTCAAACCGTGCTCGACTGACATGGCGATGATGTCGGTCAGGTAGTATTCACCTTGGGCATTGCTGTTCGAAAGAGTAGGCAACCAACTCTTCAGGTGCTTGGCCGACACCGCCAGAATGCCGGTGTTTACTTCTTTGATCGCCTGCTGTTCGGTGGTCGCGTCTTTTTGCTCAACAATGGCTTGCACCTGTCCTTCTGCACTGCGCACAATCCGGCCGTAACCCTGCGGGTTATCCAGATCGACCGTGAGCAGCGCCAGGCGCTCGTCGTCAAGTTCTTGCACCATGCTTTGCAAGGTGTCTTTGCTGGTTAGCGGCACGTCGCCGTACAGAACCAATACTCGGGCGTCGTCTGGCAAATCCGGCAACGCTTGGGCAACCGCGTGGCCCGTACCCAATTGCTCGGTTTGCAGCACCCAATTAACGCTGTGGTCCTGCAGAGATGCCCGCACCTGATCTGCACCATGACCTATCACCGTGTGTATTTTTTCTGCGCCCAGTTGCTTCGCGGTTTCAACAACGTGATGCAGCATGGCTTTGCCGGCTACCGGGTGTAACACCTTCGGCAGTGCGGATTTCATCCTTGAACCCTGACCGGCGGCCAGAATAACAACGTGTAACGGACTCATGGGGCGAACAACTCCAAATTCGTTGGTCATCTCATAGTAAAAAACCGCATCCCGATGAAGGGCCACTGGTTTCCTCTCGGAACACCAGCGCCCGCCACCTGCGGATGCGGTTCACTGTCAGGCCTGTCCGGGCACTGACGCAAGCACTGCTTATCGCAGGTTCTTGCGCAGCTTCTGGATAGTGCGCAGCTGAGCAGCGGCTTCTGCCAGCTCTGCTGCGGCCCGGGAGTATTCAAACTCGCCTGATTTGTTTGCCAGTGCCTTCTCGGCTTCCTTCTGGGCTTCCAGAGCTGCAGCTTCGTCAACGTCTTTCGCACGAATTGCAGAGTCGGCCATCAGAGTCACGAGGTTCGGCTGTACTTCGATGTATCCGCCGGATACGTACAGAATTTCCTCAGCGCCACCCTGTTTGATGATCCGCACTGCGCCCGGCTTGAGCGCGGACAGTAGCGGAGCATGGCCAAACTGAATACCAAGCTCACCCTCGGTACCGGTGGCGATCAACATCTCCACCAGACCGGAGTAAATTTTCTCTTCGGCACTTACGACGTCACAATGTACGGTCATAGCCATTTCTTACGCCTCTTGCGTCTGAAAGTGAAGAAAGGTGTTATTTACCTTCCTTCTCCTTCATTGCCTTAGCTTTCTCAATTGCTTCTTCGATGCCACCGCACATGTAGAACGCCTGCTCTGGCATGTCATCGTAGTCGCCGTTAAGAATTCCTTCGAAGCTGGCGATGGTCTCTTTCAGAGACACGTACTTACCGGGAGAGCCGGTGAATACTTCAGCAACGTGGAAAGGCTGAGACAGGAAACGCTCAATCTTACGTGCACGGGATACGATCAGCTTGTCGTCTTCTGACAGCTCGTCCATACCCAGGATGGCGATGATGTCTTTCAGTTCTTTGTAACGCTGAAGAACGTTCTGAACGCCACGAGCCACGTTGTAGTGCTGCTCACCAATCACCAGCGGATCCAGCTGACGGGAGGTAGAGTCAAGCGGGTCGATCGCCGGGTAGATACCCTTGGAAGCGATGTCACGGCTCAGTACAACCGTCGCGTCAAGGTGCGAGAAGGTGGTGGCCGGGGATGGGTCAGTCAAGTCATCCGCAGGTACGTATACCGCCTGGATAGACGTGATAGAGCCGTCTTTGGTGGAGGTAATACGCTCCTGCAGCTCACCCATTTCCTGAGCCAGAGTCGGCTGGTAACCTACCGCTGAAGGCATACGGCCCAGCAGTGCAGATACCTCGGTACCGGCCAGGGTGTAACGGTAGATGTTGTCTACGAACAACAGTACGTCACGACCTTCGTCACGGAACTTCTCAGCCATGGTCAGGCCGGTCAGTGCTACACGCAGACGGTTTCCTGGGGGCTCGTTCATCTGGCCGTAGACCATTGCTACTTTATCAAGAACGTTAGAGTCCTTCATTTCGTAGTAGAAGTCGTTACCTTCACGAGTCCGCTCACCAACACCGGCGAATACAGAAAGACCGGAGTGCTCCTTCGCGATGTTGTTGATCAGTTCCATCATGTTAACGGTCTTACCAACACCGGCACCACCGAACAGACCAACTTTACCACCCTTGGCGAACGGGCAGATCAGGTCGATAACCTTGATGCCGGTTTCCAGCAGGTCGGCAGAGGCTGACTGGTCAGCATAACCTGGTGCTTTACGGTGAATGCCCCAACGCTCTTCTTCACCGATCGGGCCCTGTTCGTCGATAGGACGACCCAGAACATCCATAATCCGGCCCAGCGTTTGTGTACCCACAGGTACAGAAATCGGTTTGCCGGTGTTTTCTGCTTTCAGGCCACGCTTGAGGCCTTCAGTGCTGCCCATGGCGATGGTACGTACAATGCCGTCACCCAGCTGCTGCTGGACTTCCAGAGTTGTTTCGCCACCTTCAAGCAGCAGTGCGTCGTAAACGCTTGGCACGGCGTCACGTGGAAATTCCACGTCGATAACCGCGCCAATGATCTGAACGATGTGTCCGCTACTCATGCTCGGTTCCTCGTTATCTAGTAGTCAATAAAACCAGTAGGTTAGTGAGCGCGATCAAACAGATGCTGCGCCGCTCACGATCTCCGAAATCTCTTGTGTGATCGCTGCCTGACGGGCTTTGTTATAGGCCAACTGGAGCTCATCAATGATGCCACCAGCGTTGTCAGTTGCGCTCTTCATAGCGATCATCCGGGCGGCCTGTTCACAGGCCAGATTCTCTACCACACCCTGATACACCTGGGATTCGATATAACGTGGCATCAACCCGTCAAGAATCGGACGTGAGTCCGGCTCGTAGATGTAATCCCACTGGCGACCGACGTCGTCATCTGAACCTTCCGGCAGAGGCAAGAGCTGCTCTGACTTCGGGCTTTGCGTCATGGTGTTTACAAACTCGTTGCTGATCAGGAACAGGCGGTCAATCTTGCCTTCCTCGAACGCATCCAGCATCACCTTAACGCTGCCAATCAGCTGTTCCGCACTCGGGCTGTCGCCCATGTGGGTCAGGGCTGCCACCACATTTCCGCCGTAGCTGCGGAAAAAGGAGGCGGCTTTTTGGCCGATGGCACAGATATCGGTCTCAATACCTTTTTCTTTCCATTCACGCATTTCGCGCACGAGCAGTTTGAACGCGTTCGTGTTCAAACCACCACACAGGCCGCGGTCTGAGGAAACTACAATGTAGCCTACCCGCTGGACCTCACGCTCCTGCATGAACGGATGACGGTAATCTTTGTTGGACTTGGCAATATGTCCGATTACCTGACGCATCTTTTCCGCATACGGGCGAGTCGCCTGCATGCGTTCCTGAGCTTTACGCATCTTACTCGCCGCCACCATTTCCATGGCGGAAGTGATCTTCTGCGTGCTCTTGATGCTTCCGATCTGGTTACGTATTTCTTTTCCGACGGCCATAAGTCACTGCCTTTTCAAGTTAGACACTCAAAGGGACCAGCAGGCCCGCTTATCGGCGGGCCCAATGGATTTACCAGCTCTGAGTGGTCTTGAATTTCTCCAGAGCAGCTTTCAGGCCGGCAGCGATGTCGTCGTTGAACTTACCTTCAGGACCGATCTGGTCGAGCAGTTCTTTCTGCTCGGCACGCATCCAGTCCAGAAGTTGTGCTTCAAAGTTCACAACCTTGTCTACGTCAACATCGTCAAGGAAGCCTTCGTTTGCTGCGAACAGGACAGTACCCATTTCAGCCACAGTCATCGGGCTGTACTGGTTCTGCTTCATCAGCTCGGTTACGCGCTGACCATGCTCAAGCTGCTTACGGGTCGCTTCGTCAAGATCAGAAGCGAACTGGGCGAATGCCGCCAGTTCACGGTACTGAGCCAGTGCCAGACGGATGCTACCGCCAAGCTTCTTCATGATCTTGGTCTGAGCTGCACCACCTACCCGCGATACCGAGATACCTGCGTTCATGGCAGGACGGATACCGGAGTTAAACAGGTTGGTTTCCAGGAAGATCTGACCGTCGGTGATGGAGATCACGTTGGTCGGAACGAACGCAGAAACGTCACCAGCCTGGGTTTCGATGATCGGCAGAGCGGTCAAGGAACCGGTCTTACCTTTCACTTCGCCGTTGGTCAGCTTTTCAACTTCTTCAGCGTTGATGCGAGAAGCACGCTCCAGCAGACGGGAGTGCAGGTAGAAAACGTCACCCGGGTATGCTTCACGTCCTGGCGGACGACGCAGCAACAGGGAAATCTGACGGTAAGCAACAGCTTGCTTGGACAGATCATCGTATACGATCAGAGCGTCTTCACCGCGGTCGCGGAAGAATTCACCCATAGAAGTACCGGAGTACGGAGCCAGAAACTGCATTGCTGCAGGATCGGCGGCGCCAGCGGCAACGATGATGGTGTGGTCCATAGCGCCGTGCTCTTCGAGCTTGCGCACAACCGCAGCGATGGACGACTGCTTCTGACCAACCGCAACGTAGATACACTTGATGCCAGTGTTCTTCTGGTTGATGATCGCGTCGATTGCAACCGCAGTCTTACCAATCTGACGGTCACCGATGATCAGCTCACGCTGACCACGACCGATTGGAACCATGGTGTCGATCGCTTTCAGACCAGTCTGTACCGGCTCATCAACGGACTGACGAGCGATAACGCCCGGTGCAACCTTCTCAACCGGAGAGGTCTGAGTGTTGCCCAGCTCGCCCTTGCCGTCGATCGGGTTACCCAGACCGTCTACTACACGGCCCAGCAGTTCGTTACCAACCGGTACTTCCAGGATACGACCAGTACAACGGACTTTCTGACCTTCAGCCAGGTCCTGGTAGTCGCCCAGAACAACCGCACCAACAGAATCACGCTCAAGGTTCAGCGCCATACCGTAAGTGCCGTTGGCAAATTCAATCATCTCGCCGTACATAACGTCGGCCAGACCGTGAATCAGTACGATACCGTCAGAAACGGAAAGGATCGTACCTTCGTTCTTTGCTTCGGAAGAGATGTCGAGTTTCTCGATTCTCTTCTTGATGATGTCACTGATCTCGGATGGATTCAGTTGCTGCATGCCTTTGTCCTCAAACCTTGTGCTGAAATCAGGAGCCCAGAGCCTTGGCCATTCTGGCCAGCTTGCCACGGACTGAAGCGTCGATAACCAGGTCGCCTGTGCGTACTACCACGCCGCCGATCAGAGACTGATCCACTGCGGTTTCAAGCTCAACCTTGCGCTCCAGCTTTCTGGACAATGCGTCAATCAGTTTCTGTTGCTCGTCGCCCGACAGCTCGAATGCGGTATCGATTGTCAGCTTAACGGATTGCTCCAGATCTGCACGATACAGAGCGAATAACGCAGAAACTTCTGGCAACAGGGCCAGACGCTTGTTTTCAGCAAGAATCAACAGGAAGTTTCTGAGTGCTTCAGGCAGCGGCTCTTCAAAACAGTCTGCGAAGAGTTCCGCCTTGCGTTGCTCAGACAGGCCAGGATTGGCCAGGATGTTCACTACCTCTTGGTCAGCCGCAACCTGAGCTGCGAAAGCCAGAGCCTGATCCCACTGATCAACGGCATTCTGGTCCTGCGCGGCTTTAAAAACGGCTTTCGCGTAGGGTCGGGCTAACGTAGTTAGTTCTGCCATGATGACCCTCTATTAGAGTTCTGCGGCCAGCTTTTCCAGCATCTCGCTGTGAGCTTTGCCGTCGACAGAGGTTTCCAGAATCTTCTCGGCACCGGCAACAGCCAAGGCTGCTACTTCGTTTCTCAGTGCGTCGCGAGCCTGAACACGCTCCTGTTGAATTTCTGCCCTGGCCTGTTCAATAAGCTTTTCGCCTTCTTTACGAGCGTCGTCCTTAGAGGCTTCGACGATCTGGGCGGCACGCTTATTGGCCTGGTCAATCAGGGCTGCAGCTTCTTCTTTCGCTGTGCGCAGTTCTTTAGCAGCTTTCTCTTGAGCAAGCTCAAGGTCTAGTGATGCACGGTCTGCGGCGGAAAGGCCGTCTGCAATTTTCTTCTGGCGCGCTTCCATGGCTGCCGTGATCGGCGGCCATACATACTTGACGCAGAACCAGACGAAAATAGCGAAGGCAATTGATTGCCCTATCAACGTAAGGTTTATATTCACGGCAATATACCTCTTGCTATTCGTTGCGTCCTGGTTTCCGGAAATAGGGCGCGGTGTCTCCCACCAGCGCCCTGCCTTCTCGGTCTAATTAACCAGCAACAACGAAGATCAGGTACATCGCGATACCAACACCGATCATGGGAACGGCGTCAAGCAGACCCGCCATGATGAATGCTTTAGTTTGCAGCTGGTTAGCCATTTCTGGCTGACGCGCTGTAGATTCAAGCAGTTTGCCGCCCAGCAGACCGAAACCGATACCGGCGCCCAAAGCACCCAGACCGATGATCAACGCAGCTGCGATAAATACCATTTCCATTGAGAACTCCTCAGTTTTTTCAGATAGTTAAGGGTTTGTGTATTTAAGGGTAAATCAGTGATCTTCGTGCGCTGCACTGAGGTAAACCACAGTCAGCACGGTAAAAATAAAGGCCTGAAGCGGAATAACCAAAAGGTGGAAAATAGCCCAGGGGACGTTCAGCGTCCACTGGATCCACAATGGCAGCAAGGCAATCAGGATAAACACAACTTCACCGGCGTACATGTTACCGAACAAACGCAGTGCCAGACTGATCGGCTTGATGATCAAAGCCAGGATCTCGAGCAGCAGGTTGACCGGAATCATGGACCAATGGTTGAACGGGTTAAAGGCCAGTTCTTTACTGAAGCCACTTACGCCTTTCACCTTGAAGCTGTAGAACAAGATAAGCAGGAACACCCCAAACGACATACCAAAGGTGGCGTTTGGATCGGTGGTCGGGACGATTTTGAAGTATTCCAGGCCCATGGCGTGCGCCAGAGACGGAATGAAGTCCACAGGAATCAGCTTCAGGACGTTCATCAGGAAGATCCAGACGAAAATCGTCAGCGCTAAAGGCGCAATCAGAGGGTTTTTGCCGTGGAAAACGTCACGGACAAGCCCTTGGATAAACTCGAAACACACCTCTACCAGGTTTTGCAGTCCGGTCGGCACACCTTCGGTCACCCGGGAGGCGGCAAAACGGAACAAGCCCAAGAATAGAAGGCCCATTGCGATGGACCAACCCATGGTATCCACGTGGATCGCCATGAAACCCATGTCTGTTGCTTCTTGAGCGGTGGTTGCAAATGACCAGCCGGCCTCTTGCATCACACTGCCGTCAGCCCGCTCATAGCCGGCCGGAAGCTTGCCATAGGTAAGGTTGGTTAGGTGGTGTTTTATATACTCTACTGGGGTATCAGCTGCCATACTGCTCTCGTCCAGTCATCGCTGTGGTTGCGGCCGGATGAGCCAGCGCAGTGCCGTACCCAACACAACCATCACAGCAAAAGTGAATAACAGAGCCGGTACATGTACTGGCTCCATTAAAGTGAAAACGGCCGCAAAAAAGATTGCGGTAAGGGCGAGCTTGATGCTCTCAGCCCTGAACATATTTCCTACCGCCACATGGATCTGGCGGGCGCCCTGATACCGGAAGGTTCGATGGGCAAAATACGCGTTTGGTATGACAAAAATAAGACCGCCGATGAACGCGGAATAACCAGCCAAACGACTTTCTGTAAACCAAAACATGCTGAGAATGATCAGTGTGGCCATCTCAATGGTGAGCCACTTTGCCAGCGGCACGTACGTGATGGCTTTCCTATAACGGGTCATATCACCTACTGTCATTCCAAGCGCGCGGAATTATATGTGTTAACCGCTAGCGGTTCAACTGAGTCTTGGGGATAATCTGGATGTTTTTTAAGCAACTGAAGGTAACAGACGCTTCAACTTCACACAAGTTGTGGTCTGCAACCTATCGCACAACCACATCTGGTGTTTGCGGGTGATACTAGGCCTTTCGGATGATTTCGCTAAATTTTCAGTGCTTAGCGAATATGACCCAATATTCCATCAAGTTCATCCAACGAGGTGTATTCGATAACCAGCTTTCCCTTACCCCGCTTGCCATGAGCAATCGATACCCGGGCACCCAAGCGCTCGGAAAGATCGTCTTGCAGGGCCCGAATGTTCGGATCAAGGGCTTTTTTGTCTTCGCCCTTTTCTTCGGGGGATTCCTGCTGCAAACGGCGCACCAATGCTTCGGTCTGGCGCACGGAAAGCGATTTCGCCACCACCTGACGGGCCACCTGCATTTGCTGCTCGGGTGGCAGTGTCAGCATGGCCCGGCCATGCCCCATTTCCAGATCACCATGCTCCAGCATGGTTCGCACGTCTTCGGTCAGGCCGATCAAACGCAGCAGGTTGGTAATCGTTGTCCGGGACTTACCCACAGCCTCGGCGACCTGGGCCTGAGTCAGACCGAACTCGTCTTGTAAACGCTGCAGCGCGAAGGCTTCTTCGATGGGATTCAGGTTTTCACGCTGAATGTTCTCGATCAGCGCCATGGCGATGGCGGCTTCATCCGGTACTTCGCGGATAATTGCGGGAATGCTGTCCAGCTCGGCCAGCTGGGTGGCGCGCCAACGACGTTCGCCGGCAATCAGCTCGTAACGGCCATCTTCTATAGCCCGCACCACAACCGGCTGCATAACGCCTTGCTGACGAATAGAGTCGGCCAGTTCTTGCAACGCCGCAGGATCCATATCGCGACGAGGCTGGTAACGCCCACGCTGGATGAGATCAACAGGGATGTCCTGCATCTCACCGTCGCGCTGTGTGCTCTCGCTGCTCTGATTGAGGTTCACTTTGGAACCCTGTAACAGAGCCCCTAAACCACGTTCGCCCAAGCCTCGCTTCTTCGCCGCCATGGTAGTAGTCATTCTTCCTAGTGAAATAATGGATGCATGGTTGCCTGACGGCGAACTATGTTACACCGCAACGGCGCTGGATGTCTTTTTTGTTCCGTGCCTACGGACCATCTCACCCGCCATCGCCAGGTAGGCAATGGCCCCTTTCGACGCTTTATCGTAGTTCAGTGCCGGCATGCCGTAGCTGGGCGCTTCTGCCAAGCGCACGTTGCGTGGAATGACGGCCCGGTAGACCTTGTCACCGAAATATTCCTGCAACTGGCCGGAAACATCGAGTGTCAGGCTGTTACGCGGGTCATACATGGTGCGCAGAATGCCTTCCATCTCCAGCTGGGGGTTCACCGTTTCCTTTATTTGTTCCACGGTGTTCATCAAAGCTGCCAGCCCTTCCAAGGCATAGTATTCACACTGCATGGGAATCAACACAGAATCGGCTGCCGATAACGAGTTAACGGTTAACAGGTTCAAGGACGGAGGACAGTCGATCAAAATGTAGTCGTAGTTGTCCCGCACTTCACTCAAGGCCAGGCGCAACCGGTGTTCACGGCCAATTTCGTTCATCAGCTCAACTTCAGCGGCGGTCAGATCGCCATTTCCCGGAAGCAAATCGAAACCGGCCGGATCGGTTTTCACCACGACTTCGCCTGCGGTTGCGCGTTTCGTCAGCAAATCGTAGCCAGACAATTCAAGGGCATTTTTATCCACACCACTGCCCATGGTGGCGTTGCCCTGCGGGTCCATATCGACCAGCAAAACCCGGCGTTTGATAGCAACCAGTGACGCAGCAAGATTGACGCAGGTGGTGGTTTTACCCACACCGCCTTTCTGATTGGTCACTGCAATCACGCGCGTCATGCTTTGCCTCCTGCTATTGCGGGTTACCGGGGTGATGAATGCCGGGTGACGACCAACAGATGTCGTTCACCGTCAGCACCGGGGACATTCAGAGAATGGTTGGATTCTACCTGCCAATGGCTTGGAAGGGCAGCCACTTCATCATCCGGATACTGTCCTTTCATAGCAAGAAACTCACCGTCTTGCGCCAAAAGTTGTTCACACCAGGTCACCAGGTTCTCTAACGCGGTGAACGCGCGGCTGCTGATCTGGCGAAACGGCTGCTCGGGCTGGCAATCTTCGGCACGACCGTGGATAACGTCCACGTTCTTTAAACCCAACTCCAAGACACACTGATTCAGGAACCGGGTTTTCTTGCCGTTACTGTCCAGAAGCGTAAAACGTTTGTCCGGAAACACAATGGCCAGGGGAATACCGGGCATACCACCACCGGCACCGACATCGAGCAAGTGATCGGTCGTGATCCAAGGCACGATGCTCAGGCTGTCGAGCAACTGGCGCGACACCATGACCCGTTCATCCCGGACCGCCGTCAGGTTGTAGGCCTTGTTCCATTTGTTCAGCAGAGCGAGAAAAGCCAGCAACTGTTGTTGCTGGCTATCGTTCAAGGAAAGCTGCATTTCTGCCAGCCCGTCTCGGAGCTGGCTTTGCCATTGTGGATAAGTCATAGAGGTTGGATCAGGCGCTTTGCTTGCGGAGAAGGTCCCGCTTTTTCAGGTGAACAAGGATCTGACTGATCGCGGCCGGGGTTACACCCTGGATGCGAGAAGCCTGAGCGACCGTTTCCGGGCGCACTTCCTGCAGCTTTTGTTTGATCTCGTTGGATAAGCCACCGATGACATCGTAATCCAGATCAACCGGCAACCGGGTATTCTCGTTTTTACGCAGTCGCTCGATTTCATCGGCCTGACGGGAAATGTAGCCTTCGTATTTGACTTCAATTTCCACTTGCTCAGCGACAACCGGGTCTTCCGCGCACTCAGCGCCAATGTCGGCGATGTGCTGGTACACGATTTCCGGGCGGCGCAGCAGCTCGGCCAGCGACTGATCGCGGGTCATCGGCTGCTTGAGGAATCCGTTAGCTCGCTCACCCGCTTCCGTGTTCGGGTGAATACGGGTTTCTTCCAGACGACGACGTTCGCTGACGATGGCTTCGCTCTTTTCGCAGAACTTCTGCCAGCGGTCATCATCGACCAGCCCCAGCTTGCGTCCGGTTTCGGTCAAACGCAGGTCGGCGTTGTCTTCACGCAGAATCAAGCGGTATTCAGCACGGCTGGTGAACATGCGGTAAGGCTCACTGGTGCCCATGGTGATCAGGTCATCAACCAATACGCCCAGATACGCTTCGTCACGGCGTGGGTACCATTCTTCTTTGTCCTGAGCGCGCAGCGAGGCGTTAATACCCGCCAGCAAACCCTGAGCACCCGCTTCTTCGTAACCGGTAGTGCCGTTGATCTGACCAGCAAAATACAGGCCCTGAATAAATTTGGTTTCCAGGGTGTGGCGCAGATCCTGCGGGTTCAGATAATCGTACTCGATGGCGTAGCCCGGGCGCAGGATGTGGGCGTTTTCAAAACCGGGAATGGATTGCACGGCTTTGAGCTGAATATCAAATGGCAAGCTGGTGGAAATGCCGTTCGGATAAAGCTCGTTGGTGGTCAAACCTTCCGGCTCAACAAAGATCTGATGTGAATCTTTGTCCGCGAAACGATTGACCTTGTCTTCAATCGACGGGCAGTAACGAGGCCCAACACCTTCGATGTTGCCGGCGAACATGGGCGAGCGGTCGAAGCCGCTGCGGATAATGTCGTGGGTTTCTTCGGTGGTCCGGGTCACGTAGCAGCAGACCTGCTCTGGGTGCTCATCTCTGCTGCCAATGAACGACATAACCGGTGCCGGGGTATCACCCCACTGCTCCTGCATGACCGAGAAATCCACCGTGCGCGCATCGATACGCGGCGGAGTACCGGTTTTCAGGCGGCCTACGTTGAAAGGCAGTTCCCGCAGGCGCTTGGCCAAGGCATTGGCTGGAGCATCGCCCGCGCGGCCACCGGCATGGTTCTCCATACCGATGTGGATAACTCCGCCCAGGAAAGTGCCGGTGGTGAGTACCACCGTTTTCGCGTTAAAACGGATGCCGGTCTGGGTTACCACACCCACCACCTGATCGTTTTCCACAATCAAATCATCGGCGGCTTGCTGAAACAGTGTGAGATTCGGCTGATTTTCCAGCGTGTGGCGAATCGCCGCTTTGTACAGCACCCGGTCTGCCTGAGCGCGTGTTGCGCGAACAGCCGGGCCCTTGCGAGCATTCAACACTCTAAACTGGATACCGGACTGGTCGGTGGCTCGGGCCATGGCGCCGCCCAAGGCATCGATTTCTTTCACCAGATGGCTCTTACCGATACCACCAATGGCGGGGTTACAGGACATCTGCCCCAAGGTTTCAATGTTGTGGGTCAGCAACAGGGTTGCTGAGCCCATGCGCGCGGCCGCTAGAGCAGCTTCAGTACCGGCATGGCCACCACCAATGACTATGACATCGAAACGGGTCGGAAAATCCACACTACACCTCGGGAATCGGGGGATAAAATCAGGTGCGGGAGTATACCGCTTCATTGAAGAGATTGCAGTCAGAATGTGCAATTTTTAACCAGATTACGGGTAATCCCAAATCACTCAAGCACGATCAACCGTAAACACTATACAAAGTTATGTTTTTCATCGCGTGGGAAAACTGAAACTCACGGATTTTCAGAGGCTTGTGATCAGCTCCTGACAAGTTCTTAAAGTTTTATCCACAGAAAATATGCTCAAAAAAACCTGTTCACAAACACATTAAGCATCTAATAAATAACAAGTTTTACATTAATATCCAAAACTCTTCCCGAACTTATCAAACAATTTATCCACAAATGTGGGGAGGCATAATGGGCCATTCGCGATTGATCACGACATTCATATCTGGCCGGAATCCTCAACCGACCCCGCGGACAGCCGCTCCAGCTCTTTTTCCACAGCATTGGAGGATTTTGCAAATCGGGCCAGCAAGTTATACAACACCGGGATAATAAACAGCGTTAACGTGGTCGCGAAGATAAGCCCACCCAAAATCACCACGCCAATCGCTGCGCGGCTCTCCGCCCCGGCGCCGGTGGCAATCACTAAGGGCACCGCTCCGAAGACTGTGGATATCGTGGTCATCAACACCGGCCGGAAACGGAGAATGGCACCTTCCAGAATGGCATCCCGGACTTCATACCCCTGGTCCCGAAGCTGGTTGGCAAACTCAACGATGAGTATTCCGTTCTTCGCCATCAGCCCCAATAGCATGATGATGCCAATCTGACTGTAGATGTTCAGACTGATGCCCGACCAAGCCAACGCTAGCAAAGCACCGGTGACCGCCAAGGGCACAGACAACATGATAATCAACGGATGAATCCAACTTTCGAATTGTGCCGCTAGGACCAGAAAAACAATCACGAACGCCAAGGCGAAGGTGACCAAGATGGCCGATGACGATTCCTCGAACTCCCGGGACAAGCCCCGGAACGACACTCGCGCTTCCGGCGGCAAGTTATCCACAGCCAGATTGTTCAGGTAGTTGAGCGCGGTGCCCAGATCATAGCCATCGGCTAGCGAAGCACTGATCACCACTGCCGGTAACCGGTCAATGCGCTTGAGATCAGGGTTGGCACCAATTTCATCCACAGACACCAGAGCTTTCAACGGGATCAACTCTCCCCCTGCCCTCGGCCGCATGAATATTTGCGCCAGATCGTTCGGGGTTGCGCGCTGGGCATCTTCAGCCTGAACAATCACATCGTATTCCTGGCCGCGGTCCATGTAGGTAGTAACTTGACGAGAAGCCAGCATGGTTTGCAGCGTCAGGCCCACGTCTTCAACGGTAATGTCGAGGTCGGCCGCCCGATCCCGGTCGATGTTGACCCGTAATTCCGGGCGGGTGAGCTCAAAATCGCTGTCGACGTTCAACAGATTCGGATTTTCTTTCGCCCGCTCAACGATTTCATCACTCCAGGCTTGTACCGATTCGTAGTCCGGGCCTGCCACCACAAATTCCACGGGCTGACTAAACCCTCGTTGGCCCAGTCCTGGAGGATTAATCACGTTGATGCGAACGCCAGAAATGTCTGCAAGCTTTTCACGAATTTCCGAAGTTACCTTCTGCTGCTTTATAGCACGCTCATCCCAGGGCACCAGCCCCATGATCATAAAGGCGCTGTCTTCTTCGTTTCGAAAGCCCACGATGGACAAAAATCGCTCTGCTATACCCTCATCCAGATATTCAAGCAGCTCCTCTTCAGCCTGTTGGACAAAATGATCGGTAAACTCCACGGTGGAACCCCGTGGCGCACCAACCGGCATAATGATCACGCCGCGGTCTTCAGTCGGTGCCAATTCCTGTGGAAGATTCGGATAGATCGCCGCAGCCATGACCAGCCCGGCCACGCCCAACCCGAGCAACAAACCGGATTGGCTTAAGGAAAACCGCAATGCTTTCTCGTAGCCACGGGTCAGACCATTCAATACCCTTTCACTGAACGCCCACAGACGATGCCCTTCTTCCGTTTCGGGGCTGTGTCTGAGCCATTTGGAACACAACATGGGCGCCAGCGTCAGGGCCACCAGGCTGGAAACAATCACCGCTGCGGCCAACGTAAAGCCGAACTCCGCAAACAGCCGCCCGATGTTGCCGCCCATAAACGAAATCGGCACGAAAACAGCCACCAAGGTCAACGTGGTGGCAATCACCGCAAAGGCGACCTGCTTGGCACCGTGATAGGCCGCCAGCAATGGCGGTTCGCCCTCATCAATACGACGCTGAATGTTCTCCAGCATCACAATGGCATCGTCCACCACCAGGCCAATTGCCAGAATCACCGCCAGCAATGTCAGTACGTTGATGGAGAAGCCCAGAAAACCTAAACCGATAAAGGCCCCGATCACCGCAACCGGTATGGTCACCGCAGGTATCAAAGTGGCGCGCCAGGAGCGCAGAAACAGGAAAATCACCAATATCACCAGCGACACAGAGATCGCCAAGGTGATCAGCACTTCTTTGATGGAGGCGCGGATAAAGATGGATTCGTCATAGCTTTCGGAAATCGACACTTCGGGAGGCAAGGTTTCACGAATCGATTCCAGCTCGGCTTTCACGGCGTCGGAAACAGCAACCGTATTCGCTTTCGACTGGCGGATGATGCCCATCCCGATGGCCGTCCGCCCACTGGCCCGAAGTCGACCAACATCGGATTCCACCCCCATGTTTACGTTGGCGACTTCGCCCAGACGCAAAAGATCATTGCCATCCCGGCGCACCACAAGATTACGGAACTCGTCCACTGTGGATAAACGGCCTTCAGCCCGGACCGTGAAATTGCGGGTAGCTGAATCCACCGACCCAGCCGGGAGTTCCACGTTATTGGCGCGAAGCGCCTGCTCTACTTCGGCGACGGTAATGTTTCGTGCCGCCAGCTTTTCCCGATCCAGCCAAACCCGTATGGCGTAACGGCGTTCGCCGCCAATACGAACATCGGCCACTCCATCCAGCACTGAAAAGCGATCACTCAGTACCCGGTCGGCAAAATCACTGAGTTCGGCTGCGTCCCAAACCTCGCTGGTCAGAGTGACCCACATCATGGGGCGCGCGTCGGAGTCGGCCTTCCTGACGACAGGGGGATCGGCTTCATCTGGCAACCGGTTCAGGATGCGCGATACCGCGTCCCGCACATCGTTCGCGGCAACATCGATGTCTCGGGAGGTGTTGAATTCGATGTTGGTTCGGGACTCACCCTGCTCGGTGGAGGATTCAATCGAACGAATGCCCTCTATTCCGCTGATACTGCCTTCAATCACCTGCGTGATTTGGCTATCCACTACCTCGGCAGCAGCACCGGTGTATTCGGTTGAAACCGACACCACGGGTGGGTCAATGTCCGGATACTCCCGCACCGGCAAGCCGAACAGCGCCGAGAGACCAAAAACAACGATTAACAGGCTAAGAACGGTGGCAAAAACCGGGCGCTTGATAGAAACATCAGATAAAACCATAAATCAGGACTCCCGAACCGATTCAAACCGGTTTTCGGGAATCGAACGATCAGACTCAAGCACCCGTATGCGGTTCCCCGAGCTCAGCCGGTCTTGCCCAGTGACCACGACAGAGTCTTCGAGGCTCAATCCTTCTTTGATTTCCACCCACCCCGGCATGCGATTTCCAATCTGAACGGGCACCCGGCGGGCAAGGCCATCCTCGGCCAAGAACACGTACTTCTCATCACCACGCACCATCACTGCCTGCTCAGGCACCACCAGTGCTTCTCGTTGCTGCAGGGTCAGTGAGGCCGACATAAACTGCCCCGGCCGCAGTTGGCCATCAGGATTGTCGATCAGTGCGCGCACCGCCAAAGTTCGGCTTAATTCACTGAGGCGGGTGGCAAGTTCCACCAATTGGCCTTCAAATAATTGGTCGGGAAACGCGGGCGACACCGCTGAGACTGGCTGGCCAACCTTTACCTGGCCGACAAACCGTTCCGGTACTGAAAAATTCAACTCAAGCTGGCCGCTGGAATCCAGTGTGGTAATGCTGGTTCCTGCTTGCAAAAAAGCGCCAAGGCTAATGTTTGAAAGCCCGATCACACCGGCAAACGGCGCTTCGATACGGTGGTTTTCCAAACGAACCTTGGCGGCTTCCAACTCAGCCGCCGCAACAGCCACCGAGGTTTGCAGCTCATCAACTTGGGACTGGGACACACTGTTGTTGGCCCGCAGACTTCGAGCCCTGTCGTACTGGCGCCGGGCATCGGAAAGGCGGGCTTTCAATACCGCCAAATCAGCACGGGCCTGTCGGTCGTCCAAGCGAAGCAGCACCTCACCTTGTTGAACCGGTTGGCCGGGTTTCAGGTTCAGCTCTACCACCCGACCGCTGGCTTCCGTCATCAGTTCCACCGAGTCCACGGGCCGCAGGTTGGCGACCGCAGAAATCTGATCACGAATCTGCCGCATTTGTGGTTGGCCAATATTAACTGTCGTCGGCTTGGCTTGCTGATCTTGCCCTTCCGCAACCGGTTGCTGGTTCATATACACACCCGCTCCCACCAGTACTATGGCGACAACCGCCAAACCAACCAACCACTGCTTCCACATGAATGTCGACAACCTGTCCGTTATTAATTTTGCGAGTTGGTACCCGCCCCTTTCTTCTGGATGACCAGCACCACTTCTCCCACCTTAATGCCCCACTTCGTCATCGTGGTTTGATTAATCAGAGTATCCGGCGTAATCAAGTACATCCAATCGTCCATCCACACATCAATCGTGCCATCCCCGTAGGCAACTCTGAGCAGGTAGTTCATATGCAATGCGTTGCCCTGCCAGCGCATTTTGCCCGGCTCTACGACATCTCCCGCATCAGCGTTGTAGCTGTTGCCATCCGGCGTTAGCGTCCAAACCCGTGTCTGAATTTCACCATCATTGAAACGAAACACTTCGTCCAAGGTGCCCGTGCCATCATCATCCCAGGTCGCAACTATGTCGGCATCAAAGGTACGAATCACCTCACCGGAAAAGTTCTTGACCACTCCTCGGGCGGAAAGTTCGCCGTTAAAAAACACCTTCGGAACTAAAGCAGGCTCTGTGTCCTGGTGATTATCCAAAGAGGGTCCGGCACACCCCACAAGCATCATTACCATCAACAGTATAAGACCTGACTGGCTCAATCTACCGGCCTTTCGGGAAACCCAACGACTTTGCATGATATTTACACTCCCGCGCTAAATATGATGGACAGCTCAATCATTTACGAGCGTAAAGGCCTGCTCGATCATCTCGAAAACCCCTCCGTCATTTGAGCCAATTGTCCAAACTGACATTGGCCTCGGAGCTTTTCGTCAATGGCAGCTTTCGTTGAATGCCGTACAACTAAAAGCATCAGGGTCGTTGAGCCCTCTAATGCACACGGGAAGGATTGGATATGCCTCAGTACAAAGCCCCCCTGCGGGATATGAAGTTTCTGATGAACGACGTGTTCGATTATCCACGTCATTACGCGGGTTTGAGTTCAGGCGAGAACGCCACTCCGGATATTGTTGAAGCGATATTGAATGAGTGCGGCCGGTTCTGTGAAGAAGAGCTGAGCCCGTTGTACCAGATAGGCGACGAAGAAGGCTGTAAGCTGGAAAACGGCGAAGTAACCACGCCCAAAGGTTTCAAAGACGCGTACAACCAGTATGTGATGGGCGGCTGGCAGGGTCTGTCGGCACCGGAAGAATTCGGCGGTCAGGGATTGCCTGCTTCCATGGGCTTGTTCAAACAGGAAATGATGGGCACTGCCAACTGGTCATTCGCCATGTACCCGGGTCTGTCGCTGGGTGCGATGAACACCATCTACCTGCACGGCAGTGACGAGCAGAAGCAAACTTACCTGGTTCCGCTCACGGAAGGCCGTTGGGGCGGCACCATGTGTTTGACTGAACCCCAGTGCGGAACCGACCTTGGCCAGGTGAAAACCAAAGCCGAGCCTCAGAAAGACGGTACCTACAAACTGACCGGCACCAAGATCTTTATTTCGTCCGGTGATCACGACCTGACCGAAAACATTGTCCACATCGTACTGGCCCGCCTGCCCGGCGCTCCGGCCGGTACCCGCGGCATCAGCCTGTTCATCGTTCCGAAATTCCTACCCACCGAAGACGGCGGCGTGGGTGAACGCAACGGCGTGAACTGTGGCAGCCTCGAAAAGAAAATGGGCATCAAAGCTTCCGCCACCTGCGTGATGAACTTTGATGATGCAACCGGCTACCTGATCGGCCCTGAGAACGAAGGCCTCGAGTGCATGTTCACCTTCATGAACACGGCTCGTATCGGTACTGCCATTCAGGGCGTTGGCCCGGCCGAACTGTCTTACCAGTGGGCGCTTGAGTACGCCAAAGACCGTCGTTCCATGCGCGCGCTGTCCGGCAAGAAAGAACCGGACCAGGTGGCCGATAGCCTGATTCACCATGCTGATGTTCGCCGCATGCTGCTGACTCAGAAAGCCATCGCCGAAGGCGGCCGCGCCATGCTGTATTACGCTGCGAAAACCGCAGACCATATGGTGGAAGCGCATACTGCCAACGATGAAAAAGCGGTGAAAAAGCACGACGACAAGTTGGGCTTCCTGACTCCGATCCTGAAAGGGTTTCTGACCGAACTGGGCAACGAAGCGGCAAACTTAGGGATGCAGGTGTTTGGTGGCCACGGTTACATCCGTGAGCACGGTATGGAACAGATCGCTCGGGATACCCGGATCGCCACGCTGTATGAAGGCACCACCGGCATTCAGGCTCTGGACCTGCTGGGCCGTAAAGTGCTGCTGATGACTCAGGGTGGTGCGGTACGTGAATTCACTTTAAAAGTTGCCAACTTCGCCCGTAAGCATCTGACCAACAGCACGCTGCGTCCGATGGCCGTTGAGCTGCTGAAGCTGACTGCCCAGTGGAACCTGCTGACGGTACGCGTGATGCTGTCTGCTCGCAAAGACCGCGATGTGGTCAGCGCAGCGGCTTACGACTTCCTGATGTACAGCGGCTATGTGTCGATGGCTTACATGTGGTTGCGTCAGGCCGCGGTGGCTTCTGACAAACTGGAGAACGGCGGTGAGGAATCAGAAGCCTTCTACCAGACCAAAATCAACACGGCAGAATTCTACTACGAGCGTTTGCTGCCCCGCGCTCAAAGCCATGCCACCAGCATGCTGAGCCCAACCCGTAATCTGATGCAGATCGAAGCAGATAATTTGGCCTTTACCGGGTAACTCCCCCGGTAACCTCTCACCCGGGTAGGTCTTCTACCCGGGATTTTTTTGCAGAAGCTTATAGCCCGTATTTAGTCTCGATAGCCTGATACATACCACTTTCTTTGATGGCTTCCAGGCTTTCTTGCAACTTCTGAATAACATCATCCGGGGTGTTCGGGTTCATCGCGAGATACAGTTCAGACTCGTTAAACGAATAAACCGGTTCCAAGCCTTCCACATCTTGCTGTGACGCAAAGTAAGGTCCCGCCAGTCGATCCGAGATCCACAAATCTACCTGTCCCAGTTCCAAACGCTTGGGGTTGATGTCATCACTTTCCATTTCCGAGACTTTATAACCACGATCCAATAGGTAGTTGGTCATCACATCGTTGCGAAAGCCTCCGTATAACATACCTTTGGTATCTTCCAACTTGTCGATGTCCAAGTTGGTGCCGGCGGCTGCAAAAATTGTCCACAGGTTCTTCGTTAACGGTCCCACCCATTTAAAATTGGGCGCTCGCTCTTCGGTGTAGGTTGTACAAAAAATGCCGTGGTTGCGTTTGCTCAGAGCGCGCTTGTAACCGTAATCCCAATTGCGCAGCTTGATGACATGGTCCAGGCCCGATTTATCCAGAATCGCTTTGACCATCTCCGAACAGATGCCGTCCACTTCGTTACCGTTATGCTCAAAAGCACGGCCGGTGGCACTCATGTTGTATGGAGGGAAATTCTCGGTATAGATGTAAAGCTTGTCGGAAGCTGACACCGGCGCGGCTCCGCTGCCCAATGCAAGGGCGCCCACCAACGCTATGAATTGACCCAATTTACGCACGGATACTCTCCTTTATCATTTTTTCCTGCCGCCGATCTGAAAAAATCAGCAATTCTAGGATGTTAGGGGCCGGAGAGTACCCGATTGCCGGTCAGTCGTTTAGCAGTAAACTGTTAGTTTTCGTAATAGTGCTAAGCTCAGCACATGTTAGAACGTGACGTTTGCGGATAGCCACAGACGGCGCCCTTCCTCTGAATTCGCGTACCGGTTTCCGTAGCGGCTACCGTTGTCATACGCTTTGTAATCAATAAAGTCTTCATCCAGAAGGTTGTAAATGGTGGCGCTCAACGCGACATTCTCTGTTGCTTTAAACTTCCCGCCCAGATGAACCAGGGTGACCGACTTGAAGTCCCCCAAGTCCGCATAGGACGGGGCTCCGCGAACCCGTTCTCTGGCGCGGTAACGCTCACTTTCATACTGTGCTTTTACGAACGTTGACCAACGCACTGACGGAGCCCAACGCAACTCGAGATTGGCCATATGCTCCGGCGTGTCGGTAAGCGGCTCGCCTTTATCCTCTCCGGATTTCTGCTCGCTGTCGGTATAGGTGTAGTTCGCTGCCAAGCGCCAGTCCTGTGCGAAAGGCACCGAACCGTGCAACTCCACCCCTTGGGTGATGGCTTCATCAATATTTTTGTCCTGACCAAACACGTCGGCCAAGGGCAAGTTACCTTTATCCACACACCCGGGGCGATTCGGATCCTGTGCATAACTGCAATTCAACAGATCCGGGCCGTCTGCGATCTTGTCTGTAAATTCGTTGTAGAAGACCGTAGCACCAACACGATATCCGGCCGGCTTTTCATACACCACCGCAAGTTCGGTTGACGTGGACGTTTCAGGTTGCAGATCCGGGTTGCCGAACAGGGGAATCGTACCTTGGCCGGTAAATCCGACGACGCCAGGATCCAGCTGTTCCAGGCCGGGTGTTTTATAACCTCGACTGACACCACCCTTGATGGTCAATTCCGGCGTAGAGCTCCAGACCAAATAAGCTCGAGGGCTAAATTGGCCACCAAAAGAGTCGTGGTGGTCGTACCGGCCACCCAAGGTCAGCGCCAGATCATCCGCAAGGAACCACTCATCCTCTACAAACAACGCTTTGGTTTTTTGTTTGAACTCCTGCTCGGCCACACCATCGGTCATCCGGGCATCAAACCATTGGCCACCCACTGTCAGAACGTGATTTTCAATGGGCATAACGAGTTTGCTATCAATCACCCGATTTTCAGCCTTCAATTCCCGATGCGAGCCGGGCGCTTTGCCCGGAACACCATTTGGAATGACCCGGCCACCGGTTTCGGTAACGTTTCTCATTATGCTGGTTTCAAGCGTCCCAATCGCTAACCGTCCGGTATGGCCGACAGCAAACTGATCCCGATCGAATTCCAGTTCCGGGCCGTAGCCCCGCGGACCCAGTGTGCCCAGTTGACCTTCCGAGTTGTCGTAGTCCTGCTTACTGATTTCTATATCCAGCCACAAATCGTGCGAATCGCTCGGGGTAACCGTGAGCCTTCCACCCACCGTATATTGCTCAGACTCGACCGGGCTAGGCCCCCGGGTGCTGACTTCAATCGGGTCACCATTTAGGTCCAGAAACTCCAATTCCGATTCATCCCGCTCAAACCAGCGGCCACGCAGTTGCAGGCCAATCAAGTTATCCACAAGGGGGCCGGTGGTGTACGCACTGTAGGCTCGGCTGTCGCCAAAATCCCGGTCTTGGTTCAGGGTGGTTTCCGCGGTCAGGGAGGTGGTCCATTCCGGGCTCACTTTACGGGTAATGATGTTAATCACCCCACCCATGGCATCCGAGCCGTAGAGTGTGGACATAGGGCCTCGAACAACCTCAATGCGCTCGATGGCTGCTGGCGGGGGTAGAAAACTGGTGGCTGTTTGCCCGAAACCATTGGGCGTTACGTTGCCTGCGGTGTTTTGCCGGCGGCCGTCAATCAGGATCAGTGTGTATTCGGCAGGCATGCCTCGCATACGAATATCAAAACCACCTGTTTTGCCCGCAGAACCGCTAACATCCACACCTTCTACATCGGCAAGAATATCGGTGAGGCTATAGGCTTGTTTATTCTGAATCTCTTCACGGCCAATGACAGTAATGCTGGCCGGAGCCGCGGACTGACTCTGCTCAAAACCCGAGGCTGACACCACGATTGCATCCAGCTCGACGGGTTGCGCAAACACTTGCGGCGCAAAACCGGAAGACAAGACTGCAACCGCAGTCGAGAGAATGGAAGTCCTGAACTGCATGAGCCACTCCTTAAGTTGAAAACAAATATCGGGGGCAAATGATAATCTTTTGCATTTGATGATTGCAATAACTTAATTCCTGTCGGGCTTGAAATCCCCCTATCGGTCCTTACATTCCTTTTCGAGTACGTCTAATTACCGTTAACTCACTAAGGAATTTAAGAATTTCCCTAACCTGCTCGCTTACCTGTAAGCAAAAGCAAACCATCATCGTGATGTTTAAAAGAAGGAGGTTCGAACATGGACACTCGTACTGACGACTTTTATCCCACGCGTCTCGAAACCCCAATGGCTCCGATAGACCGGTTAGACCCGGTTATCCACAGCCGTGGGGAAAACCGAACAAACGGCCCTTTGAGTGAGGCCGAGTTGGCCAGGTATGAACGGGACGGATTTCTGGTATTCAATCAGTTTCTCGACCACGAAACCGTCCGGCGGTTTCAGGAAGATCTTGCAGCGTACGAGAACGACGACCGTATCCTGCGTGCTGAAGGGACAATTACCGAGCCCGGAAAGCAGGAAATACGATCCGTTTTCGGCATACACCGGCTGTCACAGCGCTTTGACCGACTCACCCGGGACCCGCGAATCCTGGATATGGTAAAGCAGATATTGGGCAGTGATGCCTATATTCACCAGTCCCGGATCAATTTCAAACCTGCTTTCCATGGCAAGGGCTTTGACTGGCATTCCGATTTTGAAACCTGGCACGCAGAGGATGGTATGCCGAGAATGCGGGCGGTCAGTTTTTCGATCACGTTGACCGATAACAACCCGTTCAACGGTCCTTTGATGCTGATTCCGGGCTCCCACAAAACGTTCATCCCGTGCGTCGGGCGCACACCGGAAGACAATTACCGGTCTTCGTTGAAAAAACAGGACCTGGGAGTGCCCAACGAAGAGGATCTGAAAAACTTAGCCAACCGGCACGGCATTAAGGCCCCGACAGGCCCTGCAGGTTCACTGATAATATTCGACTGCAACACACTGCACGCATCCAACGCCAATATGTCCCCTTGGCCTCGTAGCAATCTGTTCTTCGTATACAACAGTGTGGAAAATCAACTGGCCGATCCTTACTGTGGTAATAAAAAACGGCCGGACTTTCTGGGCAACAGAACCAGCACAGACGCTCTGGTCCCGGTTGCAATGGATGAACTGAAAAAGACAGGCTAAAACGTTTGATGGAAGCCCCGCAGGTCGTCACCTGCGGGGCGAACGGGTCTTACTGATTCAGGTACTTCGCATGGAAGCGAAGGTGCTCCTCAATAAAACTGGCGATGAAGTAGTAGCTGTGGTCGTACCCTTCATGCCGGTTCAGTTCCAGCGGATAGCCACTTTGTTTGGCAGCGGCTTCCAGCATTTCCGGCTTCAACTGCTCGGTCAGGAAGTTGTCCGCTTCGCCTTGGTCCACCAACGCCGGCACAAACTTGCTCGCCTTTTGCATCAGAAAGCTGGCGTCGTACTCGGCCCAGCTGGCGGTGTCTTTACCGAGGTAAGCGCCAAAGGCCTTCTTACCCCACGGGCAATTGACCGGGTTACTGATCGGGCTGAACGCCGAAACGGACTGGAAACGCTCCGGGTTGCGCAGTGCCAGCACCAACGCACCATGCCCGCCCATCGAGTGGCCAGAGATGGAACGCTGATCGCTCACCGGGAACATATCTTCAATCAGTGCCGGTAATTCGTTGAGCACGTAATCATACATCCGGTAATGCTTGCTCCAGGGTTCCTGAGTCGCATTTACATAGAACCCGGCGCCCTTACCCAAGTCGTAGCCTTCATCATCGGCGACATCGTCCCCGCGGGGGCTGGTGTCCGGGGCAATGATGGCGATACCCAGTTCGGCAGCCATGCGATGGGCACCGGCTTTTTGCATGAAGTTTTCATCGGTGCAGGTCAGCCCGGACAACCAATACAGCGCTGGCACCTTTTTGCCATTGGAGGCCTGCGGCGGCAGGTAGATAGCAAACCCCATCGAACAGTTCAGCGTCTCGGAGTGATGACTGTACTGCTTGTGCCAACCACCAAAACTTTTATTACTGCTCAGATTTTCAATAGTCATTGCAACCTCTCAACAAAACGGTCGCCCGCCTGACTGGCAGGCGACCAGATTTCATTACTTGTCGTAGTGAATAACGGTACGGATGCTCTTGCCTTCGTGCATCAGATCAAACGCCTTGTTGATATCTTCCAGCCCCATGGTGTGGGTGATGAAATCGTTCAACTTGAATTCACCTTGCATGTACCGCTCAACGATGCCCGGCAGCTCGGAACGGCCCTTCACGCCACCAAAGGCAGAGCCTTTCCAGACCCGACCGGTCACCAGCTGGAACGGACGCGTGGAAATTTCCTGGCCGGCGCCCGCAACACCGATAACCACCGACTCACCCCAGCCTTTGTGGCAGCATTCCAGTGCTGAACGCATTACATCTACGTTGCCGATGCACTCGAAGGAATAATCCACACCGCCGTCGGTCAGTTCTACGATCACTTCCTGAATCGGCTTGTCGTAATCTTTCGGGTTGATGCAGTCGGTTGCGCCCAACTGGCGGGCCAGCTCAAATTTGCTCTCGTTGATGTCGATAGCAATGATGCGGCTGGCTTTAGCCATGGTGGCACCAATCACCGCCGACAGGCCGATGCCGCCCATACCGAAGATGGCCACGGTAGCGCCCTCTTCTACTTTGGCGGTGTTCATCACCGCACCCATGCCGGTGGTTACGCCACAACCGAGCAAGCACACTTCTTCCAATGGCGCTTCTTTGTTCACTTTTGCCAGAGAAATCTCGGGCAGTACGGTGTACTCGGAGAAGGTTGAGCAACCCATGTAGTGATAGATCGGCTCGCCGTTTAACGCGAAACGAGTGGTGCCGTCTGGCATCAGGCCCTTGCCCTGGGTTTCACGAATCTTCCCGCACAGGTTGGTTTTACCAGAGGTGCAGAATTTACATTCGCCGCACTCAGGGGTGTACAGCGGAATAACGTGGTCACCCACTTTCAGGCTTGTAACGCCTTCGCCTACCGACTCAACAATACCGCCGCCTTCGTGGCCGAGAATGGTCGGGAAAATGCCTTCGGGATCTTCGCCAGACAAGGTAAACGCATCGGTATGACACACACCGCTAGCGATCACCCGGATACGTACTTCGCCAGCTTGAGGCGGCATCACATCCACTTCCTCAATGGACAGAGGTTGTTTCGGGCCCCAGGCGATAGCGGCTTTAGATTTGATGGTCTGAGTCATGTTGTGTGCTCCAGATTTTGTCGGGCTTCGGCAGGTTCTTCTGCCATGTTGATGGGATCATTGTATTATTATTCTTAAGATAGATAATCGGCCAATTAAGCAAATCACCTTTACTGTATAGTAACAATGAACCGTATTTTGTTTGCTGGCGGCATTTTGTATCTAAGCTCACCCAATTCGTAACGCAAGGAACTGAACATGTTTATTTGGGAAGGGGTCAGTGAGTTTGTGGCGGTCGCGGAAGCCGAAAGTTTTACCGCTGCGGCGAAACGAATCGGCATTTCCACAGCTCAGGTGAGCCGGCAGGTCAGCGCACTGGAATCCCGGCTTTCGACCAAACTGCTGTATCGCACCACCCGCAAGGTTTCGGTGACGGAAGCCGGCCAAACCTACTACCAGTATTGCCGCCAGGTACTCGATGGTCTGGAAGAGGCCGAGCGGGCCATGACCAACCTGCAACTTATCCCCAAGGGAAAATTACGGCTGACCGCACCGGTGACCTATGGCGAGAAGGTGATCGCCCCCTTGGTGAACGATTTCATCCTGCGCTACCCGGAGTTGGAGGTGCAGCTGAATCTGACCAACCAGAAGCTGGATCTGGTCGGTGGCGGTTACGATTTGGCGATTCGGCTGGGAAAACTGGAAGATTCATCCATGATGGCCAAGCGGTTGTCGTCACGAACCTTATACGTGTGCGCCTCGCCGGAATACTTATCCACCTATGGTGTGCCGCATTCGCTTTCGGAACTGGACCGGCACAACTGTTTGCAAGGCAATCTGGATTACTGGCGCTTTCAGGACCGAGGTAAGCCCTACAACGTTCGCGTTAAAGGCAACATGAAGTGCGACAGCGGTTGGGCGTTGCTGGACGCGGCCCTGAAAGGCATCGGGATCGTGCAACTTCCCGATTATTACGTTCAGCCGTCATTGGCCTGTGGAAAACTTATGAACTTGCTGGAACATTATCAAGAAGCCGACGATGGAATCTGGGCGATTTATCCACATAACCGGCATTTATCCCCAAAAGTGCGGATGCTGCTGGATTTCCTGGACGAATCGTTAAGTTAAATTCTGTGGGGCGTTGGTCGTCTCACTTGCCGATACAGAACGAGCTGAAGATTTTGCCTAACAGCTCATCCGGGGTCAGGTGCCCAGTGATTTCTCCAAGCGAATCTTGCGCAGCTTTCAAATCTTCGGCCAACAACTCCCCGGCTCCGTAGCCTTGTAACTGGGATTGCCCTTGCACCAGTGAATCCCGGGCGCGCTCCAAAGCGTCGAGATGCCGGCGGCGCGCCAAAAAGCCACCTTCGGTGGTACTGGCAAAACCGATACAGGCTTTCAGATGATCTCGAAGGATATCCAAGCCTTCAGCTTCTTTGGCTGCCAGCCGAACAACCGGCGCAACTTGCTCGGGTTCATCACAAATGCCCACTTGCTCACCGGATAAATCCACCTTGTTACGGATTACCGTGACCGGTGCATTCTTAGGCAGCTGATCGATAAAATCCGGCCAGATTTCATGGGGTTCGGTTTTACCGGTGGTGGTGGCATCCACCATCAACAGAATACGGTCGGCTTGCCGAATTTCTTCCCAGGCACGGGCAATACCAATCTGCTCGACTTCATCCGGGCTGTCGCGCAGTCCGGCGGTGTCGATAATGTGCAACGGCATACCATCGATGTGGATATGTTCCCGAAGTACATCCCGGGTGGTACCTTCGATGGCCGTCACAATCGCCGCTTCCCGACCTGCCAAGGCATTGAGCAAACTAGATTTTCCGGCGTTCGGCCTACCTGCGATTACCACTTTCATACCGTCGCGCAGAATGGTGCCTTGCTGGGCTTCAGACAGAATATTTTCCACACGCTGTAACAGCCCGGCCAGATCGCTGGCGACTTTGCCATCGGCCAGAAAATCGATTTCTTCTTCCGGAAAATCGATGGCCGCTTCCACATAAATTCGCAGATGGGTGACCGCATCAACCAGGTCATCAATCTGCCGGGAGAACACACCTTGCATGGAACGCACGGCGCAGCGGGCAGCTTGTTCGGAGCTGCTTTCGATCAAATCGGCAATGGCTTCGGCCTGCGCCAAATCAAGCTTGTCGTTAAGAAACGCGCGTTCCGAAAACTCGCCGGGGCGGGCCAGCCGTGCGCCAAGATTGCAAACTTCTCGAAGTAGCAGATCAAGAATGACCGTACCGCCGTGCCCTTGCAGCTCAAAGACATCCTCACCGGTGAACGAGTTAGGGTTCGGAAAGTATAAGCCAATCCCCTCATCGATCAACTCGCCCTGGGTATCGAGAAAAGGGCCAAAGTGCGCATACCGTGGTTTGGGCTCGAACCCCAACATGGCACGGGCAATCGCCGACGCTTTCGGGCCGGACACCCGGACAATCCCTACCCCGGCTTGACCCGGCGCGGTGGCAATAGCGGCGATGGTGTCGGTAGCTGGCTGCATAATTTCTTTCCTGACTAGAACTGACAAAGGCTCCGCAAGGGAGCCTTTGTCGGGTCAGAAATACTAACGAGTCAGTATTTCTTGCCGGCGGTTTCCGCTTCAATCTTGCGGGTAATGTACCACTGCTGCGAGATTGAAAGAATGTTGTTCACCAGCCAGTACAGAACCAGACCCGCCGGGAACCACAAGAAGAAGACGGTAAAGATCAGCGGCATCAGCTTCATGATCTTGGCCTGCATAGGATCGGGCGGTGTCGGGTTCAGGCTCATCTGGATGAACATGCTGGCACCCATCAGGATTGGCAAGATGAAATACGGATCCATCTGGGACAAATCCTGAATCCACAGCATGAACGGTGCGTGGCGAAGCTGAACACTCTCGAACAGTACCCAGTACAGCGAAATGAACACCGGCATCTGCACCAGAATCGGCAAACAGCCACCCAGCGGATTGATTTTCTCCCGCTTGTACAACGCCATCATTTCCTGGGACATGCGCTGGCGGTCGTCGCCATACAGTTCTTTCAAGCGGGTCAGTTGCGGTGCAACGGCACGCATTTTCGCCATTGAACGGTAGCTGGTAGCAGAGAGGTGGAAAAACACTGCTTTAACCAGAACTGTCAACAGGATAATAGCGACACCCCAGTTACCCACAAGACCGTAGAACCATTCCAGAATGATAAACAACGGCAGCGAGATGAAGAATAACCATCCGAAATCGACGGTACGGTCCAGATTCGGCGCCAAAGCCTCCAGTCGGTCGATGATTTTGGGGCCGACATAGGCGGTTGCGCCCACTTCGGTGGTTTCACCCGCAGCTACGGTGGTTGCTGGGTAAACGAAGCCCATTACGTGCAAAGGTCCACGCCGGGTTGTCTGGAACTGGGCCGGGGTTTCGGCATCGGGTACCCAAGCGGTAATGAAATAATGCTGCAAAAACGCCAACCAGCCGTTGGTGACAGATTCGTTGATGCGTGCTTCTTTGAGGTCATCGAAGTCGTATTTTTCATACGGATCTTCCGGTGTGCTCATCACCATACCCAGATAGGCTTTGATACCCATGCTGGCTTGGGAAGTGGGGTCTGGTGCCTGGTCTCGAACAATTTTACCGGTGAAGTTACCCTGCCAGGCGCTGTCTGACTGGTTGTCGATTAGATAACGCAAACCAATTTGGTAGCTATCACGCTTGAACTCGTAGCGTTTGGTGATTTTAACGCCGGCATCTGTGGTGAAGTTGAGATCCAGAGTCAGCTCATTGCTGCCTTCTTCGAGAACAAATTCACTGGCTGCTGCTTCGAAGACCGGGGGTTTGGCTGCGCTGCGACCGTCAGGGCCATCCCGTCCGATTAAACCACTTTCGAGGAAATAGGTGCGGTTATTGGTGTTGGACAGCAGTTTTAATGGTTGTTCACTGTTCAGTGATTCATCGTAATCGAGCAGTGAGCTTTCAACGATGTTCCCGCCGATACGATCCACTTTCAGGTTATAGACATCGGTTTTTACAGTAATGAAACGATTGCTTACATTTTCATCGGCTGCAGTAGCTACGGATGCAACGCCACCGGTTTCCGGAGTTGAAAACTCATCAGCACTGTTACTGGACGATCCACTCTCAGGTAACACCATGCTGTCTGCAGGCTGATTGCTGTTGGTCTGCGTTTCGGCCTGAACCACCTGTTCAGTTTGTGGTTGGTGATAATCTTCGTTCCAGGCTAGCACCATCAGATAACTGACAATCGCAAGACCGGCAAACAAAACGATGCGTTGAATATCCATAAACTTAGTGTCTGGTCTGAGTAGTGGATGGGAGCGTTTCTGTTGGGCTAGCTGTCATTTCAGGGGCTGTATTCCCATTCGATTCAGTGCCTGGTACCGGATCATACCCGGCATCCCCCCATGGATGACACCTCAACAAGCGTGCACCGGCTAAATAGCTGCCTTTTAGTGCTCCATGATGTTGAATAGCCTCGACGGCGTATTGTGAACAGGTAGGAGTGTGTCGGCAATGGCTAGCCATCATGGGACTGATAGCGTATTGGTAGAATCGTATCGGTAACAGCAGAAGTTGACGCATTACTCGTTGCCTTGAGCGTTAGCATCCGACTGGGTAATGGCAACCTGGCGATATTTTTTCTTCACCCTGCGCCAAATGTCGTTCAAAGAGGAACGAACATCGGGGTTTTCAAGCTTATCAAGCCCTTGCCGGCCTAAAACGATAATATCGAGGCTTGGCAAATCCTGCTGCAATCTGAATGTTTCCCTAACCTGGCGTTTTATGCGGTTTCTTTGAACGGCATGACGCAAGTTTTTCTTGGAGAAAATCAGACCAACCCTGGCGTGACCGAGGTTATTCGGGGCAGCCAGGATCAGAAAATTCCTGTGCGGAACCTTCAGCTGCACGTCATCAAAGACTTTGCCGTAATCTGCAGGCTTAAGCAGCCGAGCGGATTTTGGAAACGTCAAAGCCTTCATGAGGCAGAAATCAGCTTACGCAGACAGACGTGCGCGGCCTTTGGCACGACGACGGGAGATCACCTTACGGCCATTAGCAGTCGCCATACGGGCACGGAAGCCGTGAACACGCTTGCGCTTCAGGACGCTCGGTTGGAATGTTCTTTTCATGATGATGTTCTCACAAATCGTAAATTGAAATTTGTAACTGGCTGCAAAATAGACAGCTGAAACAGGAGCGGCATTCTAGTCAAATCTGAGGGGAAGATCAATCGAAGACTGTCTGGCTGACCAAGTTTTCTGTGTGGGTAGATACCACAACGACGAATAATAAATGTATTAGGTTCTTTTAAATTTCTTTTAAAGATTAATTATTACTGTTATTACGCACCTTGTTTTCTGTGGACAAGCCTAAAAAGCGCAATAAACCCAGATAGTTGCGTTAATGATAAGGCTTGTGACACTTGGGGTTAAGCCCTGTGGGTAAGACCAAGAGGGAATGTGAACAAGTGCACTTTCAGGATTTCGCCCGACTTATACATCGGTCGGTGCAGAGCTTTCACACAGGGCTCTACCCCGGCTGTACACAACGTACTGTGAATAACTATTTTTTAGACAATTTCTGTACACAAGCTTGTAGATATGTCTGTAAGAGCTTGAAAGCGTAGTTTAATTGTTTCCACAGGGTGTTCATTACCTAGAAGGGTGCCCTTTTCCTAGCGTGCCGGGCGGGGTAGAATTCGGGGTCATCTTGAATAACGGGCGTGAGTTTTCCCCGTTGAGAGCACAATCGGGTAGTTGGGAGCAGGCTGTCTTGCCTAATAGTATGTGGCATCAATGTCTTGAAGTACTTCGGGATGAATTTCCCGCACAACAATTTAATACCTGGTTACGGCCTCTTCAGTCTGATCACCGTGATGGGTTGTTGATGCTGTTCGCTCCCAACCGCTTTGTTATGGATTGGGTCAATGAAAAATACCTTCGGCGTATAGAAGAAGTCTTAAAAGATCTGAACGGTGGGCAGGCGCCCAGGGTTCAGATGAAGGTTGGCTCTGCGCCTAAGCCGGATGAAACCGTGGAAAGATCGGTTCCGGAAGTGGATGAAACCGGCCATGCGGTAACTGAGGAAGAAAAGAGTGTAGCCGCGACGGCTGTGCAACGAAACGTCGAACCCAGTGAGCCGGCTACTCCACCACCAGTGCCGGCGCCAGCCTCAACCCCCACGAGCAGCCAACGCCGGTCAGTGCAGGTAGAGGGCGACATTAAACATCAGAGCTTTCTGAACGAAACCTTCACCTTTGATACCTTTGTAGAAGGTAAATCGAACCAGTTGGCCCGAGCCGCCTCCATGCAGGTGGCCGAGAATCCCGGGGGAGCCTATAACCCTCTGTTTTTGTACGGCGGCGTTGGTTTGGGTAAAACCCACCTTATGCATGCGATCGGGAACGAAATCGTTCGCCGCAACCCGAGGGCGAAAGTCGCGTACCTGCGTTCGGAACGATTTGTGGCGGATATGGTTAAAGCCCTGCAGCTGAACGCCATAAACGAGTTCAAGCGTTATTACCGTTCGGTGGATGCGCTGTTAATTGACGATATCCAGTTTTTCGCCCGTAAAGAACGCTCTCAGGAAGAGTTTTTCCACACCTTTAACGCGCTGTTGGAAGGTGGTCAGCAAGTGATCGTCACCTGTGACCGTTTCCCGAAAGAAATCGTGGATATGGAAGAGCGTCTGAAGTCCCGTTTCGGGTGGGGATTGACCGTGATGGTTGAGCCACCGGAGTTGGAAACCCGGGTGGCGATTCTGATGAAAAAGGCGGATCAGGCGAACGTAAAACTGAGTAGCGAAGCTGCGTTTTTTATCGCACAGAAAATACGCTCGAACGTTCGAGAGCTTGAAGGTGCACTGCGTTTGGTGATAGCGAATGCTCACTTTACGGGTTCGGAGATTACCCCTCCTTTTATCCGGGAAAGTCTGAAAGATCTGCTTGCTCTGCATGAGAAGCAAGTCAGTATGGACAATATTCAACGAACGGTGGCGGAGTATTACAAGATCAAAGTGTCGGATCTGTTGTCGAAGCGCCGTACCCGCACCGTCACCCGTCCTCGGCAAGTGGCGATGTTGTTGTCCAAAGAGCTGACCAATCACAGTTTGCCGGAAATCGGCGATGCCTTTGGCGGACGCGACCACACCACGGTGTTGCATGCGTGCAAGAAGATTCGAGAACTCCAGGAAACCGATCCGGGCATCCGGGAAGACTACCAAAACTTTATGAGATTACTGACCACCTGATGTGAAGGGTGGCAAGTTAATAACATTCACTTCCGATAATTGAAGCCGAGTGCCATGAAACTGACAATCAGCCGTGAATCCCTGCTCACTCCGCTGCAAAGTATTGCTGGCGTTGTGGAAAAGAAACAAACCATGCCGGTTCTGTCGAACGTGTTGTTGGAAGCGGAAGACAACACCTTGACCCTCACCGGTACCAACATGGAAGTTGAGCTGGTTGGCCGTGTTACGCCGGTGCACGTTGATCAGCCTGGCAGAATCACGGTTCCCGCGCGCAAGCTGGCCGATATTTGCCGCGCCTTGGGTGATGAAGCACCAATCGATCTGGCTCAGGAAGGCGATCGGCTGCACGTTCGTGCCGGGAATTCGCATTTCACTTTGTCTACCTTGCCGGCGGAACATTTTCCCAACGTCGAAGACGAGCCTGAAAGTTTCCGTTTGGAGCTTCCGCAAAAAGAGCTCGGCCGCATGTTGGATGCCACGGCATTTGCCATGGCCCAGCAAGACGTACGTTATTACCTGAACGGTTTGTTGTTGGAAGTGGATGCCGGTCATGTACGCACGGTTGCGACCGATGGCCATCGATTGGCGTTGGCGCACTTTGATATGGAAACTGGCTGCCAGGAACCGCGACAGGTGATCGTGCCGCGTAAAGGTATTCTGGAATTGGCGCGCTTGCTCGATGACGATGAATCACCCGTGACCTTGGTGATCGGTGATAATCATCTGCGGGCAACGGTCGGTTCTTACACCTTTACCTCGAAATTGATTGAAGGAAAGTTCCCGGACTACAACCGCGTTATTCCGCGCGGTGGTGACAAAGTGGTTTTGGCGGACCGGGCCACACTGAAAAATACTCTGCAGCGTGCTGGCATTCTTTCCCACGAAAATATTCGTGGTGTGCGTTTGAATCTAAAACCCGGGCAGCTTGAAGTTTTTGCCAACAACCCGGATCAGGAACAGGCCGAAGACGCGCTGCCTGTGGACTATCAGGGCGAATCCCTTCAGATCGGTTTTAATGTAGGCTACCTGATCGATGTGATGAATGCGCTCACTGATGCTCAGGTGAAAGTGACCTTGTCGAACCCGAACAGCAGCGCATTGATCGAAGCCGAAAACGATAACGGTTGTATGTACGTTGTCATGCCGATGCGTTTGTAATTTTTGCGGGAGGAGTGAATGGGACCAGTAGTGAATGGAATCAAAGGTGCGTTCAGGATTGGTCAAACCCTGAGCGTGCTTGGCCGTGCCGGGTTTAACTGGGTGCGGGGCGATCGCCCCCCTACCCCGAAGCTGTTGCGCCAAACCTTCGAAAATCTGGGGTCGACTTATATCAAGCTCGGTCAGTTCATTGCCAGCTCCCCCACATTCTTTCCGAAAGAATATGTTGAGGAATTCCAATTTTGCCTCGACAGTACTCCGAACCTGCCGTTCAGTGTGATCAAAAAGATCATTCGGAACGAGTTAGGCCGGCCGATTAACGAAGTGTATTCGGAAATTGATCCGGTTGCTCTGGCTTCGGCATCCATCGCACAGGTGCATGCGGCCAAACTGGTGACGGGTGAAGATGTCGTGATCAAGGTTCAGAAACCGGGTGTGGAAAACATTCTGCTGACCGATCTGAACTTCCTGTATCTTTCCGCGCGTATTCTGGAAACCCTGGCGCCCAAGTTATCCTGGACTTCCCTGTCTGGAATTGTGGATGAAATCCAGAAAACCATGATGGAAGAATGCGATTTCATCAAGGAAGCCAATAACTTGAAAGTGTTCCGGGAATTTTTGGAAAGCACCGGTAACGAAGATGCGACCGTGCCTCGGGTGTACGAACATTGCAGCAGCCGACGCATTTTAACGATGGAGCGTTTTTACGGCGTGCCGTTAACGGATCTGGAAAGCATTCGTAGTTACGCCAAAGATCCCGAACGCACGTTGATCACCGCCATGAACACCTGGTTCTCGAGCTTGACCCAATGTGAGTTTTTCCACGCGGACGTTCACGCGGGTAATCTGATGGTGTTGAAAGATGGCCGGGTTGGTTTTATCGATTTCGGTATCGTCGGTCGAATCAAACCGGACACCTGGCAAGCGGTGAGTGATTTCATTTCGGCGATTATGGTCGGCAACTTCGAAGGCATGGCCGATGCCATGATCCGGATTGGTGTTACCCACCGGGAAGTAGAAGTGCAGGATTTAGCGGCAGACCTCCAGCGTTTGTACAAACAGATGGACCGCATGGTGCCGGATGAAAGCGCTTATCTGATGGATCAAGCCGAAGACGACGTAAACCACATTTTGATGGATATGGTAAAAGTTGGCGAAAACCATGGCTTACACTTCCCTCGCGAATTCGCGCTGTTGCTGAAGCAATTCCTGTACTTCGACCGCTATGTTCATATCATGGCGCCAGAAATGGATGTGTTCATGGACGATCGCTTGACCATGCTGCATTAACGAGCGAACACGCATCGCTTCTTGTACACTAAGGTAATGCTGGGCATCAGCATTGCCTTTTGTGTTTTAAGGCCCCTAGATTTCCATCTGATATTGAGATTCCTTCCTTTATGGCGCTCGTGAAACTCCAGACTCAGTGGTTCAGAAACCTAGCGCCTGAACCGGTTCGGTTCTCCCCTTCGTTCAATCTTCTTTATGGTGCCAATGGCAGCGGCAAGTCCAGCGTTCTTGAGGCCATAGGCTACTTGGGGCTTGGCCGCTCGTTTCGAATTTCACGGCATCAGGCCGTGGTGTCCCATGGCCAAAACAAGCTCACGGTGTTCGGCGCATTGGACAGAGGGCTAGACGAAGATGCGCCGGACCAAGGCGCGAGCACCGAGCTGGTAGAACACCGTGTCGGTATCTCTCGTGATATCGCCGCGAAAGAAACCGCTTTGCGGGTAAACGGCGAAGCGGTTCGCAGCTTGTCGTCGTTGGCGAAACGGTTGCCTGTGTCCGTCATCGATCCGGGCGTGTTCGATATCGTCGCGGGTGGCCCCGGTAAGCGTCGGCAATTTCTGGATTGGCTAGTGTTCCACGTGGAACCTTCGTTTTCCTCAGTGTGGCAACAATGTCAGAGAGTGACATCACAGCGGAATCAAACGCTCAGAAATGGTAGAATCGATGAGTCGTTGATGAGGGTATGGGATAATCAGTTTTCCCTGCTTGCTGAATCTCTCAGCGACACCAGAGCTGCGGTTTTCCACAGGTTTAAAAGTGCCTTTGACGACGTGCTCAAAGAGCTGGATGCCGGCTGGACCGATGGGTTGAAACTCGAGTTTTACCCCGGTTGGGATCGCAGTCAGGCGTTGGTGGACGTACTGAAGAATCACAGAGAACAAGAGCGGCGCATGGGACACACTCTGTATGGTCCCAACCGTGCCGATATTCGCCTGAAATTGGGCGGGCGACCTGTGGCAGAAACGTTCTCCAGAGGGCAGCAAAAGACCCTGGTCATTCTGATGAAGATTGCCCAAGGCAAAGTTTTGAGTGATCTGGGTAAACAGGTCACCTTTTTACTGGATGATATTAATGCCGAGCTGGATGTCCGTCATCGGATTATGTTGGCCCGGAAGCTTCAGGAATTACGTTGCCAGGTGTTTATTACGTCCATCGAACACCCGGAACCGGACGTATTGTGGACGGATGGACAAGCACCAGAATACAGAATGTTCCACGTGGAACATGGAAAATTGACGGAAGAAAAAACTGGGTAAGGTTGCAGCAGATCTTTTCCACATTGCTGGATCAATTACCGGGTATCACCTTCAGGAGTCTCGTTAATGAGTGAGTCGAATTACAATTCCTCCAGTATCAAAGTCCTAAAAGGGCTGGATGCGGTGCGAAAGCGCCCGGGCATGTACATCGGTGATACCGATGATGGCACCGGCCTGCACCACATGGTCTTTGAATTGGTGGATAACTCCATCGATGAGGCTTTGGCTGGTCACTGCTCTGAAATCGGTGTGCTGATTCACCCGGATGAGTCCATCACCGTTCAGGACAACGGCCGTGGTATCCCTGTGGATATTCATGAAGAAGAAGGCGTGTCTGCCGCGGAAGTGATCATGACCGTCCTGCACGCAGGCGGTAAGTTTGATGACAACTCCTATAAGGTATCAGGTGGTCTTCATGGTGTGGGTGTCTCGGTTGTAAACGCCCTCTCCTCCAAGCTGACGCTGACCATTCGTCGTAACGGCATTGTGTACGAGCAGGTTTATACCCACGGTGTGCCCAATGCGCCCTTGGGGGAAGTGGGTGAAACCGATGCGTCGGGTACCAAGGTTCACTTTATTCCATCGCCAGAAACCTTCACCCAGATTGAGTTCCACTACGATGTATTGGCCAAGCGTCTGCGGGAACTGGCGTTTCTGAACAGTGGCGTGCGTATCCGGTTAACCGATGAGCGCACTGGCCGTGAAGAGATATTCGAGTATGAAGGCGGGCTCCGGGCTTTTGTTGAGCACTTGAACACTAACAAGACCCCGATTAACCAAGTGTTCCACTTTAATCGTGAGCGGGAAGACGGTATTGCCGTAGAAGTGGCGATGCAGTGGAACGATGCCTTTCAGGAAAACCTTTACTGCTTCACCAACAACATTCCACAGCGAGACGGTGGTACCCACTTGGCCGGCTTCCGAGCTGCCCTCACCCGGTCGTTGAATAACTACATTGATCAGGAAGGTCTGGGCAAGAAAGCAAAAGTGGCGACCTCTGGTGATGATGCCCGGGAAGGCCTGACCGCAATCGTCAGTGTGAAAGTGCCTGATCCCAAGTTCTCGTCCCAGACCAAAGACAAGTTGGTGTCATCTGAGGTGAAAACCGCGGTAGAGCAGGAGCTGTATCAAAGCTTTGCTGACTATCTGCAAGAACATCCGAATGAAGCCAAGCTGATCGTCAACAAGATGATCGAAGCCGCCCGTGCGCGTGAAGCTGCCCGCAAAGCTCGTGATATGACCCGCCGTAAGGGGGCGCTGGATATTGCCGGCCTGCCCGGCAAACTGGCCGACTGTCAGGAGAAAGACCCAGCCCTTTCCGAACTGTTCATAGTGGAGGGTGATTCTGCGGGTGGCAGTGCCAAACAGGGCCGTGATCGTAAGACACAGGCGATTCTTCCTCTGAAGGGTAAAATCCTGAACGTGGAGAAGGCTCGCTTCGACAAGATGTTGTCCTCCGCGGAAGTGGGCACACTGATTACTGCATTGGGTTGTGGCATTGGTCGTGAGGAATTTGATCCTGACAAGCTGCGTTACCACTCCATCATCATCATGACGGACGCCGACGTGGATGGATCTCACATCCGCACCCTGCTGCTCACCTTCTTGTTCCGCCAAATGCGCGAAATCATCGAGCGTGGTCACGTGTTCATCGCCATGCCGCCGCTGTACAAGGTTAAGCGGGGTAAGCAGGAACAGTACCTGAAGGATGAGAAGGCCAAAGTGGCTTACCTCACTCAGACCGCTCTGGACGGCGCTCAGCTGTTCGTGAACCCGGATGCGCCACCGATCAAGGATTCCGCTCTGGAAACCATGATCAAGGACTACCAGGCCGTGATGAACATGATCGAGCGCTTGTCTCGTGCTTACCCGGGCAAGGTTCTGGAGCAGATGGTGTATAACGACACCCTGACCTTTGAACAGTTGAAGGACGAAGCCGCTGTAGCAGCCTGGGTTGGCCGTTTGGGTGAAGGTTTGGAGCTGGATACCCGTACCGGCACTAAGTACACATTCTCGGTGACCCGCGATGAAGAGCGTAACCTGTACTTGCCGAAGGTGACCGTGTTCATGCACGGTATTCCTTACGAGCACGTGTTTGGTCACGATTTCTTTGAATCTACGTCGTACAAGGCCATCGCCGATCTGGGCGAAACCCTTGAAGGCCTGATTGAAGATGGCGCCTACATCCAGCGCGGTGAGCGCAAGCAACCGGTTCTATCTTTCGCCGGCGCTCTGACGTGGTTGATGAAGGAAGCCCAGCGCGGCTTGAACATTCAGCGCTATAAGGGACTGGGTGAGATGAACCCGGAGCAGCTTTGGGAAACCACCATGGATCCGGAAAGCCGCCGGATGATGAAGGTTACGATCGAGGATGCCATTGCGGCAGATCAGATCTTCACGACCCTGATGGGGGACGACGTTGAACCTCGCCGTGACTTCATCCAGACCAATGCATTGGAAGTAACCAACCTGGATATCTGATTCCTCAGACCATCCGGTACAAAAAAACGCTGGCGTCCGAGAGGAGCCAGCGTTTTTTATTGCCCGGGAAAACCGAACGGTGTTATTTCGGGGACTGTGCCCTCTTCCGCTCTTTTTCCTTTTCTTTTTCAATCAAGTGCGGAGCCATAACGTCTTCCAGAGTGTGCCCGGTGAGGCGGCGAATAGTGCGCCAGAGGTACCAGAAAATCAGCATCATCATCACCATGGATGGAATGGCGATCATCGGGTAGCTGACCAACGTCATACGCCCCAGTTCTTCGTTAAAGGCTTGGGTTCCGGCCGGGCTCACCACAATCCATTTGGCCAGCACGTAGTTCATGATAGATGAGAATAAAAAGGTCCCGGCGAAAAAGTAGCTGGCCTTCAACAAACGGTTTTCGAATTCATCCACACAGCCCCGTTCTTCGAGGGATTGGTGAATTTTATCCACATCCAGAACGTTCGGGTTATACAGCAGTGTTCTCACCAATGGGTACTTGGTTCGGGTCGAGATCAGTACCGCCAAACCAATCACCGCAGGAACGGCCGCTTCTTTGATGGCCAGCCAACCGGCATCCAGTTCCAGCAGACCGATACCGCCGGTTAAGGCGACACTGATCAGACCCAAAAGCGCGATGAAGTTCTTTTTGCGATAGCGGATCAGTTCAAACAAACCCCAGCCAAGAGGAAATGCCAAACCAATGATCAGTGCATTGACGCTGCCCAGGTGTTCATCGCCACTGAGCTTCATAAGAATCACTGAAGGAATGACAATACTGACCAGAAGATCAATCCACGGGCGTGGTTGATGCTCGGGGATGGTCCGGGAATTCTGGGAGGTCATGGTTACCGCCTGATAGATCAAAAAAGGGTAAAAAGTGCGTAAGCCGAATAGGGCTTTGGCAGTATACGATGAATTGAAAGTCCAGGGTAACCGCCCCTTCGGGTCACCCATTTGGGATCAAAAACAAAAAGGCCGGGTCAGTGCCCGGCCGGATGAAGCGCCTTTTGTGCCTCAGGCACCGGTATCTTTAAGACATTCCTCGACGATATTCAGGCCTTCTTCCAGCACATCGTCTTCGATGGTAACAGGCATTAAAAAGCGCAAGGTGTTACCAAACATACCGCAGCTAAGCAAAATCAGTCCTTTCTCTTTGGCTTTCTTGGTTATTGATGCGGCCAGCTCTGGCAGCGGCTTACGGGAATCTTTGCTTTCGACCAGTTCAAAGGCTGCCATAGGCCCGAGGTTTCGAACATTATCGACGTGGGCAAACCGGCTTTGCCATTGCTCGAACCGCTGCCTTAAGGTTTCGCCCAAGCGCTGGCTTTTACCCAGAATGTCTTCTTCCTCAATGACATCGAACACCGCCAGCGCCGCTGCACACGCCGTAGGACTGCCGGTGTAAGTGCCGCCCAACGAGTTGGGCCCGGAGGCATCCATCACTTTATCGGTGCCAACCACCGCGGAAATCGGCATACCATCCGCCATGGATTTGGCCATGGTCATGATGTCCGGCTCAACACCGCTGTGCTCAATAGCAAACAGTTTACCGGTGCGGCCAAAGCCACTTTGGACTTCATCGACAATCAACAGAATGTCGTTGTCGTCGCAGAATTGCCGCAAGGCTTTCAGAAAGCTTGCCGGAGCCGCGTAGAAACCGCCCTCCCCTAACACCGGTTCCAGAACAATCGCAGCCGTATCCTGCGCCGGTGAATCGGTTTTGACCGTCATCATCAGGCCACGTAGAGCGTCTTCCTCGGATACACCGTGATAAGGCACAGGATACGGCGCCCGATAGACCAGACCGGGCATAGGGCCGAATGAGGTTTGGTAGGGAGCAGCTTTGCCGTTCATGGCCATGGTGAAGAAGGTGCGGCCGTGATACCCGCCGTCGAAACAGATGACGTTGGGCTTGCCTGTGGCGGCCCGGGCAATCTTTACCGCGTTCTCCAAGGCCTCAGCCCCGGAGTTGGCCAGCATCACCTTAGCGTGGCCGCGAACCGGCGTGACGTCGCTGAGCTTTTGAGCGACCTTCACATAGCCCTCATAGGGCATAACGGTCTGGCAGGTGTGCATCAGTTTGTCGAGTTGTGCTTTGACTGCATCCACCACTTTCGGATGACGATGGCCGATGTTGAGAACACCAATGCCCCCGGCAAAATCAATCATCCGTTTGCCATCGGCGTCCCACAATTCTGCGTTCAACGCATGGTCGGCAAACTGTTCATTGGGGCTAGCGGCTCCTGCGGCCACGTACCGCTCTTTGAGTTTTTGCAGTTCCTGGTTACTCACGTGTGTATCCCCCTGCTTCTAAGTGACGAATGTCTAACCTCAGTGTAGGAAGTACGCAGCGAGTTAACAAACCGACCATATGTCTTGGAAGGCACGAGCTCGGGTTCTGCAGTACACTCAGGCGGTGCCGAATAACTTTATCCACAGCCCGATACCCGTTTTGCTCTGAATGTAAGGATGTCTTGTGCGCGCATACGCCGATAACGATTACCCAGCCGACCACAAACCCGACTGGAAGCTCATTGCCGGGCTTTGGCCTTATCTGGCCGAATATCGGGGGCGGGTGGCATTGGCGCTGTGCCTGTTGGTGCTGGCGAAACTGGCCACTGTCGCCACGCCGGTGGCGCTGAAATACATTGTGGATTATCTGGATCAGACCCAGGCAGCAGATGTGCTGCTGTGGATACCGGTGCTTTTGGTGTTGGCCTACGGTGGCCTGCGCTTTGGCAGTACGTTGTTCAGCGAATTACGCGATGCGGTGTTCGCACGGGTGGCCGAACGAGCCATGCGGCGAGTCTCGCTGCGGGTGTTCGAACACTTGCACCAGCGCGAGCTGGGGTTTCATCTCGATCGTAAAACCGGCGGGCTGGCGCGGGACATTGAGCGCGGTACCAACGGCATAAGCTTTTTGCTCCGTTTCACCCTGTTCAACATTGTCCCCACCTTGCTGGAAATCCTGATGGTGGCGGGCATTCTGTTGGTGGTGTTTAACGTCAGCTATGTATTCGCCATTGTGATCGCCGTGGTGGTTTACGTGGTGTATTCCATCAAGATTACCGAATGGCGCACCCGCTTTGTGCGCGAAGCCAACGCCCGGGACAACGAATCCAACTCACGGGCCATCGACAGCTTGCTGAACTACGAGACGGTCAAATACTTCAACAATGAACGCTATGAGGCTGAGCTTTACGACCACGACCTGGATAACTGGGAGCAAGCGCGCCTGAAAAACCGGTTGTCGTTAGCGGCGCTGAATACCGGGCAAGCGTTAATCATCGGTGTCGCACTGATTGTCATCATGACCATGGCGGTGCGGGAAGTGGCCAGCGGCGAGATTACACTGGGCGATTTCACCATGGTGAACGCCTATTTGTTGCAGCTGTTCATTCCTCTGAACGCTCTGGGATTCGTGTATCGGGAAATCCGTCAGGCTCTGGTGAATGTTGAGCGCTTATTCAAACTGCTTGGGGATAAACCTGCGATCCAGGATGCACCCGATGCCACGGATCTGGTTGTGGATAACTCGGAAGTGCGGTTTGAGCAGATTCACTTTGCCTACCGGCCGGACCGCCCTATCCTTCAGGATGTAAACTTCTCCATTCCCGCTGGCCATACCGTGGCCGTGGTGGGCGCCAGTGGCGCAGGGAAGTCTACCCTCGCCCGTTTGTTATTCCGCTTTTACGATGTGGATAAAGGCCGCATCAGCATCGATGGTCAGGATATCCGCAAGGTAACGCAGGACAGCCTGCGGTCCGCCATTGGCGTGGTGCCCCAGGACACGGTGTTGTTCAACGATACTCTGTACCGGAACCTGGCCTATGGTCGACCGGACGCAACCGAAGAAGAAGTGCACCGGGCTGCGCGCATGGCCCATCTGGATAACTTTATCCACAGCTTGCCGGAAGGTTATAACACCAAGGTGGGCGAGCGGGGTTTGAAGTTGTCCGGTGGGGAAAAACAACGGGTGGCCATTGCCCGGGTCATTCTGAAAAACCCGCCCATCCTGATTCTGGATGAAGCCACGTCGTCACTGGATTCGCTGTCTGAGCAGGCCATCTTGAGTGCCTTGAAAGAAGTCAGCCAGCAACGCACAACCTTGGTGATTGCACACCGGCTTTCAACGGTGCGGGACGCCAACACCATTCTGGTGATGGATAGCGGCCAAATTGTCGAGAGCGGCAGCCATAATGAGTTGTTAGCGCAGGGGGGCTACTACGCTAATCTTTGGGAGCAGCAACACCGAACTGACGATAACGCCCAGACAAGCCAGTGAGCAGGAACCCCGGCCAAAACTGTGCGGAGCCATGGATGGCGGAGCTCAAGCGCCACATGGATGTGCCGAAGGAGCGTGTTTTGGCCGGGGTTCCTGCTTACTGGCGTCTCGGAGCCCCGTTATCCACAAGCCGAAGCGCCAACCCTGACGCGCGAACCACCCGCTGATTCACTGCTTCACTGAGCACCTGAGCATCGCCGGTGATCAGACTGAACCAATGCCGGGCCCGGGTGATCCCGGTATACACCAGTTCTTTGGTCATCACCGGGCTGAGCCGATCGGGCAGCACCAGACAGGTGTGGATAAACTCCGACCCCTGAGACTTATGCACAGTCATGGCGTACACCGTTTCCAACTGCTGCAATCGGCTGGGAGCAATCCAGCGGATCCCTTGCGTACCATCGCCGCTCGGGAACGCCACTAACCGGCTTTCTATGGGCGTGCCGTTGGCATCTCTATCCCACGTCACCCGGAAGGTAATGCCGATGTCACCGTTCATCAGGCCGAGATTGTAGTCGTTACCGGTGATCAGTACCGGCCGGCCGTGGTACCACGGGTGTTGTTCCTTGATCAGATGGTTCGCACGCAAATGCTCTTCCACCCGTTCATTCAAACCTTCCACACCCCAAGGCCCTCGGCGCAGCGCGCACAGAATTTGGAAATCGTTGAAGGCGTTCAGCACCTGTGATGCCAGAGCGTCCCAATCGGCGCGAGAGCTGTCGGCGGTGAGTTGGTGGTCATTCATCATCGTTAGGTAATGATGATAACCGACCGGGGCCGCCAACTCTGTTTTATCCACAACCCTGCCCTGCCCTTGATGGCGGAACGCTTCCGGTGTACCGGTGACCGCGTGCTGACAGATTTGTTGCAGGGTCGTGTCGAGGTCCGGCCTTGGCTTGTAGCCATTCAGCCAGATCACGTCGTCGAATTTGGCGTCGCGCATCTTCTGGCGCACCGAGTTATCCACAGCACTGTTGTTAACCGCCTCGGATAACACACGAATGCCGCTGCCTTCCTCGAAACGGTAACTCTTGCGCAGCATTGCTACCGCTTGGTCCAGAGCGTGGCCGTTCGTGTCGATCAAGGACTCCGGCACGGGAGTACCGGCAATCGAGGCCAGCCAGTCTGAAGTTTCAGAGGTGTAATGGCCTTCGTAAGCACGCTGGCACAACTCGCCCAGCACAGCGCCTGCGTCCACCGAGGCAAGTTGGTCTTTGTCTCCCAACAGAATCAGCTGGGTCTGAGCGGGCAAAGCATCGAATACCGAAGCCATGAGATCAACATCCACCATGGACGCTTCATCGATCACCAGAATATCCACCATTAGCGGGTTGTCCTGGTGGTGGCGAAACTTTCGGGAGTCCGGCCGGCTGCCCAACAGGCGGTGCAAGGTTGTTACTTTGGTGGGGATATCATCCTGCTGGATGCCGCCGGGCAATTCCGTTAAGGGTAATTTGCTCACCGCGCCGGCAATGGATTCGTTCAGGCGTGCGGCGGCTTTACCGGTTGGTGCTGCAAGGCGAATGCGGTACTTACGCCCTGCCCGCTCCGGGGATTCACCTGCGATTGCCTGCAGTGCCGCCAGCAGCTTCACTACGGTGGTGGTTTTACCGGTACCCGGGCCGCCTGTGATCACCGAGAAGCGGCTGCGGGCTGCCAAGGCACACGCCAGTTTTTGATAATCGATGTCTTCGCTGGGTTTGAACAACGTGTTTAATGCCTGCGACAGGGTGCGAGCCGATGGCGAATCGGGGTCCGCCACCGGAGATGGCAACGCCAACCGTTGCAAGATTCCTTCTGCAATGCGCTGCTCGTAACGCCACAGCCGACGCAGATAAAGCCGGCCATCGGTCAGAATCAGCGGCGAGATCCGGCTGCCATCACTGACAGCAAAAGATTCGGATAAGGCAGACAGGCAATCGGACAGCGTGATTCGGGCCAGCAGGTCCGCCGGTTTCAGGTGGTGCCATTCCGGCGGCACGACCGGGTTCACGATATCCACAGGCGGCGTTCGCTCGGCTGCAGGTTCCTCCGGCGGCAGTGACAAAGTGGCATCGGCATCCGCGAGAAGCGTGGCCAGATCAATACAGACGTGGCCGCGGCCCACCTGGTGGGAAATTAACGCAGCCAATAGAAACACCAGAGGGTGCAGCGCTTCACCCTGCTCGTCGGACAAATCCCGAAGCAGGCGGGCAAAGCCCAGATCCAGCGGTCGAATCCATTCCGCTTGCTGCCAGTGTTCCAACAAGGCATCAATGTTATCCACATGGGCTAATAGCCGAGAGTTATCCACAGATGCTTTTATCGGCTCGGCGGTTGTGTCATCGCCCAAGTCCATGGTCATTTGCTGGTCATGGTTGCGGGTACGGCTCATGCGGCCACCTCCCCTGAGACGTTGTCGCCATCGAACAAGGCATCCAGTTGCTCGATCAGTGTTTTCGGTGGTTTGTCGGTAAAGGCGCCGCCGCCGGCCGAGTTCACGCCACGCAGGAACAGATACACGGCACCGCCGATGTGTTGGTCGTAGTCGTAATCGGGGATTCGGTCTTTCAACAGGCGGTGCAAGGCCAACAGGTAGAGCACATATTGCAGGTCGTACCGTTTATCCACAATGGCGTCTCCCATGGCCTGGTCGGTATAGGCGCTGTCTTCCTCACCCAAGGTATTGGATTTGTAGTCCAGCACGTAATACTGACCGTTGTGTTCGAACACCAGATCGATGAAGCCTTTGATCATGCCATTAAAGGTGTTGGCCTGAGCCTGAGGGCGGTCGGCCCCATTGAGGGTGTGCGCTTTCACCAATCGGTCGAGCGTTTGCACATTCACGTTGCGGCTCTCGAACCAGAATTCCAACTCTGGCCGCAGGCTGGTTAGCTCGGCCAGACTCACCTGTGCCTCGCCCGAGCGTTGCAGATTGACAGGCCGGGTGATCAGGGCCAAGATCCAGTTATGCAGGGGCTCTACCCACTCGCTCCAACCGCGGGTGCTGCAGCGCCGGGTCAGTTGCTCCCGCAGTTGCTCGGGGTTATCCACAACCCACTGGAAGCCGTGGTGGGTGCACCACTCCAACAGTTCATGCAGGAAGGTGCCGGGGCCCGCGCCTTTCGGAAAGTGGTGATGGTTACGCTGGTCTGTCACCACTGCAGTGTCTTCCTCGGTATTATGGGCGCTTTCTTCCAGCAGGTTCTGGGTTTCAGCGTCTTCAACCTCACCGGTGAACACAATGCCGGTGCCGGCCATACCGGTGTATTCGATCGACGAATAGCTGGCAATCCACCAGTCTTCCTTGGCTTCCCGGGTGGACACCAGTGCCGGCCCCAAGGCTTCCGGGGCCCGTTCGCTGTAGAGGGTCTCGTCTGCTTCCGGCAGCGGCGTAACGGAAATCTCCTGCCTGCCCTCGGCCAGCGCCTTCAGGCACTGACCAATGCTCTCGGCACCGCTGCCGGAAATCAGATACCCCAGCCCGCTTTGCGGCCAGTTATCGAGGGCGGCAGCACCTACCCACGTGGCGAACCTTGCCCGGGTCAGCGCCACGTAGATTTTACGGATGTCTTCGCCCAGGCGTTCCTGATCGGCCTTGGCAACGTCGTCGGCACTGGGGTCGAACACGGTGATCAGTTTGTTGTCGCTGTCGTGGTAGCTGACAAACGATTGCTTCTCGCTCTGGGCCCGGAAGGCGGTACCAAACGGCAGGAACACCAAGGGGTATTCCAGACCTTTGGACTTATGCACAGTAATGACTTTGACCAAGGCAGCATCGCTTTCAAGGCGCAGGGTACGGTGCTCGTCTTCTTCATCGGCGGCGCGCAAAATCTGGGTGAAGTGGTGCACCAGTGCGTGTTCACCGTCCAGCTGCAGACTGTCTTGTTGCAGCAATTCGGCGATGTGCAGAATGTCGGTCAACCGGCGCTCGCCATCAGGCCGTTGCAGCAGGCGCCCCGGTACCTCGAAATCCATCAGGAAGCTGCGCAGCGTGGGCAGCACGCCCTGGCTGTGCCACTGCTGTTGATAACTTATAAAGCGCTCTATTTCATGCTCTAACGCCAGTTCGTCGGTGAGCAGTTGGTTCATCGCCTGCCAGGACTGGCCCAGCGTCGGGGTTGCCAGTGCCGCCCGGATGTACGCCAGTTGCCGGGGTTCGGCGAAGGCTCTCAGCCAACACAGCACTTCTTTGGCTTCCGGCGAGGTCAGTACCGAGCCCCGGTCAGACAGATACACACTTTTGATGCGCCGGCGGCCCAGGGCATCGCGAACGGCAGCGGCTTCATTGCGGTTGTTGACCAGTACCGCTATGTCTTGCGGACTGACCGGCTCCAGATCGCCGGGGTTGTCCGGCAATACAAAGCCGGCCTTTCCGCCCTGACCCAGTGTGAGTAAACGGGCGATTTCACTGGCACAGGTGTCGGCGATATCGGCGGTGGCGGCACCTTTTGTGATGGCTTTGGGGCTGTCGTCTTTATGGGTATCGCCGGACTCGTGGGTCCAGAATATCAGGCTGGGTTGCGGTTCTCCGGTCACCGACCACACCCGTTTGGTGCCGTTGGCCGCAACACCCTGAAACGGTAAAGGGGAGGTATCGCCCTGACCAAACAGGAAGGCACCGTTGCGGCTGTGTTGGTCGCTGTATTCGAACACCCGGTTTACCGCAGACACCATGGTTTCGGCCGAGCGGAAGTTTGTCCCCAACGTGTAGGTACGGTCTTGCACCCCCAGACGGGCTTGCAGATAGGTGTAGATATCCGCGCCGCGGAAGCCGTAGATGGCCTGTTTTGGGTCCCCGATCATCAGCAGGCAGGTATCCGGGTGGTTCTCTTCAACCCGGTAAATGCGGTCGAAAATCTGGTACTGAACCGGGTCCGTATCCTGAAATTCATCAATCAATGCCACCGGAAACTGGCGGCGAATGGTGGCGGCCAGTTGTTCGCCCCGGGGGCCGTGCAGGGCATCGTCGAGCCGGGTCAGCAGGTCGTCGAAGCCCATTTCCGAGCGCTTCTGTTTTTCCTCTTCCAGCCGCCGGGCAATCCAGTGACTGGCGTGGCGCAGGATGTCGGATTTCGCGCTGGGTTGGTTCTGGCCGAATTCGATCAGTTCTTCAATCGCGTCGAACGCCGGATGATACGGGGCCGGGTCGTCACCTTTCAGGATGTTATCCAACCCTTCGGGGGTCTGGTTTTTGAAGCCTGCGGCGGAATCCAGTTTTTCCGGCAACAAGTCGTCGGAGTTGGCCCAAGCCACCAAGGTATTCCAGACTTTCAGCATGGCGTTCTTGCTGCCGCCGTGCAGACGCTTGCGCTTGTTCAGATCATTCAGCAGGTCGGAGACTTCCCCCTGCCATTTAGCCCAGTCGTAACGTTTCAGTGCGTTGGATTGGTTTTCTCTTTCGGTGACCACTTGTTCGATGGCGTTATGCACATCCGAAGGCGGTGTACCCAGGCTTTCCGGGTCGCCAATCAGGTTGCGCACGGCAGCGCGAAGATCCGTTGGGGTTTTCCAGTGACTCAGGGCTTCATCCATCAGCGCTGGCGGCAGTGGGTACACAAAAGTACGCCAGTAGTCCCGAGCGACCTCATCCAGCAATTCACTTTGGTCGGTTTCCAGTGTGAGTTTAAACAAGCTGCCACTGTCGAAGGCGTGCTCGCTCAGCATGCGATTGCAGAAGCCGTGGATGGTGGATACGGCGGCTTCGTCCATCCACTCGGCGGCGAGCAGCAGTTTTTTACGGCAATCGGGCCAGCTGGCGGGGTCGGGATAGCTGTCGTCCCGCAGCTTGTGGATAAGTGCCGTTTCCGGCGAAGGCTCTAGGTCAGCGGCGTGCTCGGAAAACACCTCCGCAGCCTGGGTGAGCCGGGTTCGGATACGGTCCCGAAGTTCCTTGGTGGCGGCTTCGGTAAAGGTCACCACCAACAGGTTCGGGGGCAACAGGTCGTGCAACGGGCTTTTTTCGCTCTGACCGTGGCCCAGCACCAATCGCACATACAGAATGGCGATGGTGAAGGTTTTGCCGGTTCCGGCACTGGCTTCGATCAGCGCGCTGCCGTTCAGAGGCAGTGTTAACGGGTCGAGATTCGGGTTTCGGTTGCTTGCGTGTTCTGTCATGCCATCTTCTCAATCTGTTCCGCCGCGGACTTATCCTGCTCTGCTTCCCACAGGGGCACATACAAGTCGTGCAGGAGCGCTTCAAATTCGCCACTGGCCATCAGGGCTTCCGGAGTTTCAAAAGCACCGCGCAGATAGCAGGTGTCTCGTTCCAGGGACGTGTTGTAGGCGGTTTGCGCTTCATCAATGGCGCGTTCGTGATTGCCCACGTGCTTCTTGCCGCCGTAATAGCTGGTGATCCAGGCAAAGCCGGCATCGCAATGAATCGGCAAGGCCCGGGTAGTGGCCTCCATCCAACGTTGCAGCACGGTGTCAACGTGTTGTTTGGCCGTGGCGATGGCCATGGGCGCGAAGGTGAATTTGCGGTCTTCTTCCTTGCCCAGAATCAGGGTGGTAAAGGGTTGGCCGCTCAGTTGTCCGGCCAGATGAATCAGCCAGTCCCGCATCAGGTTGGCGTAGCGTACTTTCTTGCTGTAACCGGAACCGCTCAGCAAACTGGAACTGGCCACCACCAGTCGGCACAGGTCGCCGTTGGCGTTGCGGCGCAGGCCGTCAATCAGGTCGGCGACTTCCAGGGCACCAGTGGTATTTTCATACGTGTAGTTGAAGGCTAAGGGTTCAGGTACCGCTTCCGGCCATTCCGCCAAGGCGCTTTGGTAGCGCCCGAACAGGTTGGGCAAACGCCCGGACAACTCGCTGCGCAGACGATGTTCGGTGACACCCATACCCAGATCGCCGCGCCGAGCCATGCGGTCCAACGTGGTTTCCAGCCGCTCGTGCAGTTCCTCTTCGGTGCCGGCTTTGAGCAGGCTTTGCTGAATCAGTTCGTTATCGAGGCGCCAGCGGTCCAGCCCGTTCAGGTCGAAGTTTTCGTTGTCGGTGTCTTCTTCTTCCACCTCTTCGAAGCGCACTTGCAGGCGGCGCTGGTAGAAGGTTTCGATGGGCTTTTTCAGAAAACCGGCCAGATCGTTCAGGCTGATGGGCTCTTCCGAGGCCTGGTACGGCAGCGGGGTATGCGTCTGTTCGCCGGCTGCCAAGCCATGGGCGCTGCGCCATTCCCGCTCGTAGGTGAACAGGTTTCGGCTTTGCAGTACCTCCGCCAGGGGCTTGGCGACTTCTTCCGGGCTGCTTTCTAACCCATTGGCTTTGGGGAAATAATCGCGGCTGAACGGCTGCAACGGGTGTTGGGTGGTAAGCGCTTTCGTCACTTTTTTAGCCGGCTGCCCCGCCACTGTCCACAGGCTGTCGAGATGGTCCTGAAGCTGGGCCACCAATACCGAAGGTGGCCGCTCGGAGTCGTCCTTGATGCTGCGCCCTACCCAACTGATGTACAGCTGTTCGCGGGCGGAAAGCATGGCTTCAAGAAACAGATAGCGGTCGTCTTCCCGGCGGGAGCGGTCGCCCGGGCGGTAATCCTGCGCCATCAAATCGAAATCCACCGGTGGCCGCGAGCGTGGGTAGTCGCCGTCGTTCATACCCAGCAGGCATACCTTGCGGAAGGGTATCGCGCGCATGGGCATGAGTGTGGCGAAGTTGACCTTGCCGGCCAGGAAGCGCTGGTTCAGACCGCCTTCGTCCAAGCCGGACAACAGCACGTCTTTAACAATGTTCAACGGCAGCGGTTGATCGTTCAGCCCTGCGGCCAGTGCATTTTCCAGCCATTGCTCCAGATGCCGCCGGAAGCGGTTCAGCAGCAACAGGTCACTGCCTTCCACCTTGTGGAAAAACTGCTCCAACATGCCCGAGAACAGCGTTTCCCACTGTTCGGGAGTGCGTTGGGTTTGCAGCGCCTGCCACAAGGTTTCCAGTTGATGCACGAAGTTGCTTAGCCGGCCGGCAAGGTCCGCTTGTAAGCCGGCGATCTCGGCGTAAGGCTCTACGCCTGCCCAAGGTTCGTCTTCGCCCATACCGTAGCCCAGCAGCATGGATCTCAAGCCCGACTGCCAGGTGTTGCGATCCAGTTCCGCGGGTAAATCGAGACTTTCCCGGTGTTGACCGTGCAGGCCCCAGCGGATGTTGGCACCTTCCACCCATTGCCGGGCCAGCGGAATATCGTCTTCGGTGATACCGAAGCGGTCCCGGATGCCGGGGACTTCCAGCAGGCTGATGATCTCGCTTACGCCGAATCGGCTGCGGGGCAGCGACATCAGGGTTTCCAAAGCAATCAGCACCGGTTCGTGGTGGCGCTGGCCCTGGTCGGAAATGGTGAACGGGATGTGACGTTTGCGGCCGGGCTGGTAACGGCCGAACACCGCCTGAATATGCGGCGCGTACACGTTGATATCGGGCACCATCACGATGACGTCGCGGGGCCGGAGGTTCGGGTCGGCATTGAACGCTGCCAGCAATTGGTCGTGCAGGACTTCCACTTCTCGCTGGGGACCGTGAGCTTCGTGGAAGGCGATGGAATAATCCCGAAGTAGATCGATCTCTCGCGCTTGCTCGCGAATTTCCTGCAGCGGTGTCAGGTTGTAGATGTCATTCTGCAGCTGGTTCAACAGGCTGGGCGTTTCGCCGTTACCGTGCTCGGAAAAGATATCGATCTTCTGGTCCGGCGTCTGGAAACTGCTGCGGTACTCGTCCGGGTTGTCGAATTCGTCCAGCAAGCGGATATAGTCGCGGCCTTGTTTACCCCAAGCGGCCAGCAGCGGGTTGGCGTGCTGGTGTAGCTGATCTTTATCATCAATCTGCGACAGCGCCGGGTGCGCCAGACCGCGCTTGCGGTTGGCGCGGAGCAATTCTCGATCGCTGATAATGTCCGCCCAATAGAACTGGCTGGGGTTATGCACACACAGCACCACTTGGCTGAAACGGCTGAGCACGTACAAGGCTTCCAGAGCTTGCCGGGGTAAGGAAGACACGCCAAACACCACAATCCGTTTGGGCAACCGGCTGGGGTCGGCTGGCGCGCTGATGCGCTGGCCCTGCTCCATAAACCGGCTGTGAATGTGCGAGCGGCTGGTGCCAGCGGCTTCGCCCACATCTTCTACCAGCTTGCGCCATAACAAGGGCTGCCACAGGGTTTCCGGTGCCAGCGGTTTTTCTTCGCCCCGGGGCGTGATCAGAACGTCCCTGCCCTGCTCCCAGGCGGCCAGCCAGTCGGCGCGGAAGACTTGATACTGATCGAACAGGTCCGCTACTTTTTCCGCCAATTGGAAATTACGCAGGTCGGTATCGCTGCCGTCCAGAAAGCGAGCCAGCGGCGTGAACGCATCGTCCTGCCCGACCAGTTCCGGTAACAGCCGGTATAATCGCCAGACCAACCGGCTTTTATCGAAGGGAGATTGTTCGGGCACTTCGCCGGCCGGTAACACCGCCCGATAGGCCTGCCAGATAAAACGAGCCGGGAACAGAAAATCCATGCCGGCAGCAATGCCCAGCCCGCCTTCCATGCCATCGTCGGTGCGTTTCTCGGCCAGCGCCAGCTTCAGCCACTGAGCGATGCCGTTACTCTGGACCAGAAAGGTTTCGCTCTCCAGCGGCGGCAGCGAGTTTTGCCGGCAGATGTACACCACCGCCCGGCGAAGATCTTCCAGATGGTTGGCGTGGATGGCGTGAAAGCCGGGTTCAATACTGTTGGTGTCAGGCATACCAGTGTTATCTTGATTCCGGAAAATGAGTCTGGGTGACAGGTTACCCCAAACCCGAGTTGGTTTCGTCAGGCAGGATAGTCCTTTCATGCGACAAGTGCGGTCGTATCCAAAAACAGCGGATCTTGAAAACCCCCTGTACTACTTGGAAAACATGAATACCTTGGTGGATTGGGTCGCCGAACACCACGGCGATCTGCTGATCGAGGCTGAACGTGCGCGGCTGAAAAACTTTTGCCAACTGCCTATCGCAGCCCGAGCTCTGTTGACCCGAATGATCATGCGCAGCGGTGAATTGTTCCGTGTGGATAAGTTGAACTACCCGGAATTGCCACAGCCGGAAACCGAAGCCGTGGCCGAGCTGATCGCACAGCAATGGCTGGAGCCTGCCCCGTTGCTTGGCCTGGACGATGTGTTCCGGTTGTTTACGCTGGCGGAACTGCGGCTGAAGTATGCGGACTGGCTGGCGCACAACGGTTTGCCCAAAAACCTGCCCAAAGCCCGATTACGAGAAGCGCTTGCCAACACGGAGGCTGAACCGAAAACGCTTAACCGGTGGTTCGACCAGCAGCAGGTGCCGCAAGTCGTGCAAGTTCAGGGCATGGCTCTGTTTGATCGCATCCGCTTGATGTTCTTTGGCAACCTGCGCCAAAGTTGGACCGATTTCGTGTTGGTGGAGCTGGGCGTACAGCAATTTGAAACCGTACCTTTTACCCCTGAATCCCGGGCATTTCAGTACCGGCGCGAAGTAGACAGTTACCTGCAGATGCACCGGTGTCGGGAGCGTTTGGACGAAGGAGAAGCGGCTGACAGCGTTTGGATGGATATTCCCGACCCTGTGGATAACTCCTGGCTCACCAGCCGCCGGAACCGGCTGTTGTTGGAACTGGGCCGACAGGCCGAGCGGCAGGGTAATTCGGAATTAGCCTTGCAGGCTTGGGCCGCCAGTGTGCATCGGGAAGCCAGGCTTAAGCAGTTACGATTACTGGAGCGTTTGAAGCGGTTCGACGAAGCGTGGGACATTGCCAGTCAGTGGCAGAACGGTGAACTGAGCGATGCCGAGGCCCAGGGGCTGGAGCGCATTCTGAAACGGCTGGCACCGAAAGTGGGCGAATCGAAACCTCAGGCGCCGCCCAAACCGTTGATTCGGGAATTCACCGTTACCCTGGCGAAACCCGACACCGGCTCGGTCGAACACGCGGCGTTGGCGTATCTCAGCGCTGAAAAAGCCCCGGTGTTCTATGTGGAAAACACCCTGATCAACACCCTGTTCGGCTTACTGTGCTGGCCGGTGATCTTCAAACCCATCGCCGGCGCCTTCTTCCACCCGTTCCACATCGGCCCGGCGGATCTGACCCGGGAAGATTTTGTTGCCCGCCGGCAAGCGGATTTCGACCAGTGTTTTGCCTGGCTGGAAACCGGGGCCTATCGACAGCGAATCTTTGAAACCTACAAAGCAAAACAGGGTATTGCGAACCCGTTTGTCGCCTGGCCGGTGATCACAGAAGACTTGCTGACATTGGCCATGAATTGCATACCCGCGGAGCATCTCAGGGTGCTGTTTGACCGCTTGCTGGCCAACGTGAAGGAGCACCGCAGCGGCTTCCCGGATTTGATCCGGTTTATCCCCAAGGCGGAAGCACCGGAACCCCGTTACGAAATGATCGAAGTGAAAGGCCCCGGTGATCGACTGCAGGATCACCAGCGCCGGTGGCTCGCGTTTTTTGACCAGCAAGGCATACCCGCCAGCGTATGTTACGTGCGTTGGCAGGAAGCTGAGGGCCGTTTATGAAAGTGGCCGTGCGTACCCTGTGTGAGTTTGCCGCTCGCCACGGTGATCTGGACTTTCGATACACCCCGGCCCCCAGCGCGGAAGAAGGCATCGCGGGCCACCAGGCCATTCAGGACAACCGCGGTTATGGCTACAAAAGCGAGTACTCACTGACTGGTGAGTGCATGGGGCTGGTGTTATCCGGTAGAGCAGACGGTTATAACCCGCAAAACGGCCGGCTGGAAGAAATCAAAACTCACCGGGGCGATGTATCGCGCGTACGCGAGCATCAACGGGCGCTGCACCGGGCGCAATTACGCGTCTACGGCGCATTATTATGCCGGCAGGAAAAGCGCAAAAAACTGGAGTTGGCGCTGGTCTATTTCGACATCGGCAAGAGTAAAGAAACCACACAGGTGGAAACCGCCAGTGCCGACGAGCTGTGGCAGGAACTGGAAGCCCTGTGTTCGATCTATAAAGCCTGGGCCGAGCAGGAAGAACATCACCGGGAACAGCGCAATGCCCTTCTCGCCGGGATGGCCTTCCCGTTCCCGGACTTCCGCCCACGCCAGCGGCAACTGGCGGAAACGGTGTATAAGAATGCGGTCAAAGGCGAAGCTCTATTACTGGAAGCGCCCACCGGACTGGGTAAAACGTTGGGAACCCTGTTCCCGGCCTTAATGGCGATCCCGGCGGCTGATCAGGATCGGTTGTTCTACCTCACTTGCCGAAACACCGCTCGGCAGTTAGCGCTGGACGCTGTGGATAAGTTGCGTTCGGGCCAAGACCCTTTGCAGCCCTGGCCGCTGCGGACTCTGGAATTGGTGTCGAAAGACGACGCTTGTGAACACCCGGACAAAGCCTGCCACGGCGATTCCTGCCCATTAGCGAAAGGCTTTTTCGACCGCCTGCCGGATGCGCGGGCTGAAGCTGTTCAAAGCAAAAGCCCGCTAACTCAAGATATTTTGCAGAAAATCGCTGCAGGTCACGACATTTGTCCCTATTTCCTTGCTCAGGAAATGGCCCGCTGGAGCGATCTGGTAATCGGCGATGTGAACCGGATGTTCGATCAATCCGCCCTGCTTCACGGCTTGGTTGGCCAAAACAATTGGAAGGCCAGTGTGCTGGTGGACGAAGCCCATAATCTGGTGGACCGTGGCCGCGGCATGTACTCGGTACGTTTGGACCAGCAGCGTTTGTTGAAGGTTAAGAAAACCGCGCCGAAACCGCTGAAGTCGGCTTTGGACCGAACCGCCCGAGCATGGCAGAGCCTAATTCGTGATCACGGTGAGCAAAGCCAGCCGGTGTTTCTGGCCACCCTGCCCTCGCAGTTATTAGGGGCCTTGCAGGCGATGGTATCCACCATCACCGATTACCTCGCCGACAACCCGCCGGACCTGCCGTTACAAGAAGTGATGTTTGAAAGCGTGGCTTTTATGAAGCTGGCAGACAGTTTCGGCGACCACTCACTGTGTGAATTTCAGCGCAGCGGCCGGGGAAGAGCCAGTTTGACGTTGCAGAATCTGATTCCGGCCGATTACCTTCGCGAACGTTTTGCCGCTGCCCACTCGGTGCTGCTGTTCTCGGCCACCCTGAGCCCCGGCGTTTATTACCGAGACCTGCTGGGGATGACCGAAGCAACCCGCTTTACCTCGTTAGCCAGCCCGTTCAGTGCCGAGCAACTGCAGGTGAACTTCACCCCCGGCATCAGTACCCGACAGAAACACCGGGAAGCGTCGCTGCAACCTATAGCGGAGGTGGTTGCCAGCCAGTTCCGGCAACACCCGGGCCATTATTTGGCGTTCTTCAGTAGCTTTAAATACGCCCAGGAAGCCAGTGAAACGTTGGCGGCCCAAGCGCCGGATATCCCCCAACGCAGCCAGCAGCCCGGCATGACCCCGGAGCAGCGGCGCGAGTTTCTGTCGGAGTTTCAGCAGCCCAATGGCAGTGTCGCGTTCGCGGTATTAGGTGGGGTATTCAGTGAAGGCATTGATCTGCCCGGGGATCAGTTGATCGGCGCCTTCGTCGCCACCTTGGGCCTGCCGCCCTTCGATGCCTGGCACGAAATTCTGAAAACCCGACTGCAGCAGCGGTTTGGTAACGGCTACGAATACACCTACCTCATTCCCGGCTTACAGAAAGTCGCGCAAGCGGCGGGCCGGGTGATTCGAACACCGGAAGACCAAGGAGTGATCTGGCTCATAGACGACCGATTTCTGAAGCCGTCAGTTAATCGGTTGCTGCCGGGCTGGTGGTTTCCTGGGCCGTTCTGAACTATGTTATGTTTTGTAACTCTCTGAAATGAAGCCGATGTTTCGCTATCTAACTATTGCAAGTCGAGATCCCTTGCTTACAATTCGACAGCTTTTCGCGTTTTCTTCATTTATCCCCAAGGCAGACACTGCAGATGAATAACACGGATCTTGTTTTCCAGAGCTATGGTCGTTGTTGTCAAAACGAAGAGTTTTTTGTCGATTTCTACGACTTTTTCATGGCGAGCTCTGAGGCTATCCGCAAGCGTTTTGCAGATACTGATATGTCGGCCCAACGCCATCTGCTTCGCCACGGGGTGATGCAAATTATTCTGGTGGCGCGAGGTATGTCTGATCGAAAACTCCGGGATTTGGGCGAAAGCCACAACCGCCATAACTACGATATTCAGCCGGAATGGTACGACTTGTGGGAAGAGGCGTTGCTGAAAACCGTGCGCATGCACGATCCGGATTACAGCCCGGAACTGCGCGAGGCATGGAAAGAGGTGTTAAAACCCGGCATTGATCTGATGCGCGGAGTTTACTGAGGCAACCTGTTTTCGTGTCTGGTCGTTAAGCAAAAGCCCTGCGGTTAATCGCCGCAGGGCTTTTTTGTCGATCAGCCGAACTGGAAACACGCCAGTTTGTTGCCGTTGCCCGGGTGGTTCGGTTCACCGTTAGAACGGTTTGGCTTTGTCCATATCGCTGACGCCCAGAGTAACGTATCTGATCATAGCGAATCTCCGCTTGGGGTTAGGTTGGGTATAGCGTTGTTTCGACCTGCTACACTCATCCATTAACCAGAAGGAGTGTATGCATTGAATAGCAGGTTCGGGCGGATTTATCCGGGTGTCGGTGTTGTTCTTGTCGTGATGTTGTCTCTTGCGCTGAGCGGATGTACCCTGCCCCCGCTTAGTGATCGCCCTGAAAGCCAAACCATGTCTGCGGAACAAACGGCCAACACCCGACTGGGCCGCGCCATTGCTCCGCTTGCCGCCGAACACCTCGGGGACAGCGGTATAGTTTTCCTGCAAAAAGCCTACGACGCCTTCGCGGCCCGAGCGCTTTTAGCGGAAGGTGCTGACGCGACCCTGGATGTGCAGTACTACATCTGGCAGGCCGACATCACCGGCATCTTGTTATTAGACGTGCTTTACCGAGCTGCTGAACGGGGCGTGCGAGTGCGGCTTTTGCTGGACGACAATGGCATTTCCGGCCTTGATGATACCTTGGCCGCACTCCATACCCATCCCAATATAGAAGTGCGCTTGTTCAACCCGTTCGTGGTGCGCAGTCCCAAGTGGATTGGTTATCTCACCAGCTTCTCGCGCCTGAACCACCGGATGCACAACAAATCCTTCACCGCGGATAACCAGGCCGCGATCATCGGTGGTCGTAACATAGCCGATGAGTATTTCGGCGCCGGCTCCGGAGCGTTGTTCGCGGACCTTGATGTGTTGGCGATTGGCCCGGTGGTGAATGAATTGTCCCGGGATTTTGACCGTTACTGGGCCAGTGCGTCTGCCTACCCCGCCTCGTTGATCTTGCCCCAAGCGGGCGAAGAAGACTTGGCACAGGTGGTGAAAACCGCCAGAGCATGCAGCGCCAGCACCGAGGCCAGTCAGTATGTATGCGCCGTGGCTGAATCCAAATTTCTGAAAAATCTTCTCGCGGGCGATCTTGAGTTCGTCTGGTCGCCGGTGTCCATGGTCAGCGATAACCCGGCGAAAGTGCTCGGCGAAAAGTCAGAGAAAGGCTTAATGAGCCGCCAATTGGCGCAGGCCATGGGCGATCCCGAACACTCGATCACACTGGTGTCGCCCTACTTTATCCCCACCAAAGCCGGGGTGGAGATGTTCCAGAAACTGGAGCGCCAAGGCGTACAGGTGCGTGTGCTCACCAATTCGCTGGAAGCCAACGACGTAGCCATGGTGCACGCCGGCTACGCCAAATACCGGAAACCGCTGCTGGAAGCCGGTGTGCAGCTATTCGAGTTGCGCAAGGTACCCGGAGAAGAGCCCGTGGAGCGCTCGCTACAGGACAACCTGATGGGCAGCTCGTCCTCCAGCCTGCATGCCAAAACCTTTGCTGTGGACGGAAAACGCCTGTTCGTGGGCTCGTTCAACTTCGACCCTCGTTCCGTTCACATCAACACGGAATTAGGGTTTGTAATCGAAAGCCCGGAACTGACTCAATTGATGGAAGATCACTTTGAGAAACAGGCCCGGGTAACCGCCTACGAGGTGGTGCTGGACAAAGATGGCGATTTACAGTGGATAGAGCGCAATGGCGATGACGAGGTTCGGCATAGCCATGATCCGGGTGTGGGAGTGCTCAAACGGGCGATGGTTTCGGTGTTTTCGTTTTTGCCGATTGAGGGGTTGCTGTAGGCGGCAGCGATCTCCGTAAAGGGCTTGAGCAGCGAAATCGAGAAATTTCCGGTTTACCTCGTTTAGACTTGGCGGAGGAGTTCCAGTATTCAAACACAGGGGTCTTTATGAAATCTGTTCTTGCACTGATTACCACCGTATTGCTGATGGCCGGTTGTACCGGCCTCCCCGATGGCATCACTCCGGTGAGCGGCTTCGACCAGCAGCGCTACCTGGGCACCTGGTACGAAATCGCCCGATTGGATCATTCCTTTGAAGAGGGGCTGAGCCAGGTGACCGCTAACTACAGCCTGAATGACGACGGCAGCATCAAGGTGATCAATCGGGGCTACAACGCCGAGGAAGGCGAGTGGCAGGAAGCCGAAGGCCGCGCGGTGTTTGTGGAGGATAGCGACGTGGGCCACCTGAAGGTCTCGTTTTTCGGGCCGTTTTACGCCTCTTACGTGGTGTTCGGGCTGGACGACGACTATTCCACGGCTTACATCACCGGATACAACCGGGATTACCTGTGGCTGATGTCGCGCTCGGCTGAGGTGAGTGACGAGGTGTTGGAAACTTTCAAAGCGCGGGCTAAAGCGAAGGGTTTTGATTTAAGTGAATTGATTGTGGTGGAGCACGCCCGGTAGCAAGTGGGCTATCACCCTTCTATAATTCTCTCTATGAAAAAGCTGACCTTGAAGTTAAATGACCGCACACCGGAAACGCTCTCAATGAAGCGTTTGGGGCAGTACATTACCCATCTCTCTGACATGCTCGGAGAAGTGGAGCATGTGCATTTTGACTCGGTCAGCAAGGGTAGTGCCATGCTGAACGTGGACGTTGAAGAGCTTCACTATCAAAAGGTGCTCACCCATGTGCGGGAAGTGCCAAACGGTATGGGTACGAAAAAACAATTATCGGCCCATCGAAGCCTGAGGCAACTTATGGACGAGGATGGCACAGGAGGTGCAATTTTGAATGACGCTGATACTCAAATACTGTCGTTCAGGAAACGGCCAGATGATGAAATGCCTCTGGTGATCAACAAGTCGGGCTCTGTTCAGGGGCGTCTGTACCGTGTTGGTGGCAAAGACGACACCATACCCGTGAGTCTGGAAGGCGCCAATGGCGAAACACTTCGTTGTGAGGCATCTATCGATATTGCCCAAGGACTGTCATCACTTCTGTTCAAACAGGTTCGTGTTAGTGGACAAGGCACCTGGGAGCGCCTGCCGGAAGGTGGCTGGAGACTCAAAAAGCTAAAAATTGAATCGTACCAGGAGCTGGATACGGCCAAAGTGAGTGGTGTGGTGTCCAGGCTTCAGTCGCTTGGTGGTTTGAAATGGGCGGACATGGAAGACCCGCATGGAGTAGCCAGGGACTTGAGAGGCTGATTTGAGACTATTAGTAGATAACAACATCCTGATCCAGATGCTTGCTCCGAATAAAACGGGCCTGACACACCCAAAGACGAGTGCTGTGCTGGAGCGCATTGAGGAGCGTGCGAAGGTATTTGTCTCTGAGGCAGAGCGAAAGAATGCCCTTATCTTGATACCGACACCCGTATTGTCAGAGTTTCTGATTGGCGTCGAAGTATCAAAATATCAGGAGTATCTGGATGTTCTTAATGGCAGCGCTTGCTTTGAAGTTGTGGATTTTGACACAGCGGCGGCTATTGAATGCGCTCAGCTTCCGGACAGGAAAGAGCTGGCCCAGATCTCACCCGGGCAGGTTGCGAGCAAGCTTAAATACGACCGCCAGATTGTCGGCATTGCACTGGCTGCCATGGCGGATGAAGTCTGGTCGCACGATGACTCACTCCGCAAGATTGCCAGCTCACGAGGCCTAAAGGTCAAATCGCTGGCGGATATCGAGCCGCCAGCCGTTCAGAGCCAGATGTTTCCTCCCGATGATGACAGCTGATTGTTGGCTTGCTCACCCATCCGCGGTGTTTTTGACCTTCCCCGGACGACTGTAATTGCTGCTAGCGAGACCATTTTCGTGATGTCAGGAAAATGGTCGTCAACGATTACGTCTGCCCCCCTACAGGAGGCCGCGAAGCCTTGGAGATGGTCACATCTAAGCTTTGGTTTTACGACGCTTAGGTTTTACAGCAGCTGCCCGCTCCGCCTTGATCCGCTCCAACAACGCCTCCGCACTGTTCTCCCCACTGATCAGCTCCGGGTTGTCCTTGCGCCATTGCTCGGTGAGTTCGCCCCGGAAGGCTTTGGCCAGGATGGACTGGGTGAGGTTGTTGACGCGGGCCAGGGCATTGTTGACCTGTTGTTCGATGCGGTCGGCGTGGGCGAAGAGCTGGTCTACTCGACGGACGATTTCGGTTTGTTCCTCTGGACTCGGAACGTTGACCTCCATCTTCTCAAAGACCCCCTTTCCAAGCGTGGGCACGCCGGTATTAGAGTTCATCGCCATTAATAGATAATCGACCACAGAATCGGGACGAAGTGACCACAAAAGAAATGCTGGGTTCACATTTTTATATGGCCTGACGATAAACACCGTATGGCTGTACACATAGTCGAACCCTTTTGGTGCAAAGCGTGCCAATCCCAAACGGCCTTTTCGCGCAAAAATTATGTCGTCTTCATAGAAACCACACCTACCCTTTCGTTCGTCGAAAAAATCACGGCTGACATGTTTGGCCTTGTCTGTTGTCCACCCGGAATAACCATCAAATTGCTGTGTAGAAAGAATTGGTATGCCTCCAGATTCGGGCTTGGGATATCTATGGGAAGGGTTTGGGTCAAGAACTTCTGCAATACTCTTCAGTGGTATTGCAGACCATGAACCTTCCTCCAAGTCATGGGGCACACGCCAATCCTCCGTCAACCGCCCACTCACCGCCGCAGCCAGCACGGACTGGCGGAAGCGTTTTAGGATTTGCGGGATGCGTTCGAGGCGGGCTTTAGTGTTTTCCACCTGGGCCAGCAGGGTGTCGAGTTTGTTGGCGATAACTTTTTGTTCGGCGAGGGGCGGCACAACAACCGGGAAAGTTGCGACTTTCTTGGGTTGCGCTCTAGTGAGAGACCCGCCCACTCCAGTCACGTCGGCACAAAGCTTGGCTCGAAACTGATCCGACTGAAAGAAACGTAGCAAATATCGTGGCTCCATCAACGGCTGTCGAACGACAATCCATTCGGATGATGCAATTTGTCGATAGTTCGATTTTTGTCCAACCTCCCAAACGCGGTTAATACGCGGGTTGATCTTGCATATCAGAACATCACGTGGCTCAACTGCTTGTTTACTAGAACCGATTTCTGTCCCTACGAGGGTTTCCGGTTTTCCTGTCGGAAAAATCGGAACGCTCCAAAGCTCGAAGGATTCCTCGGGAAAATCTTTCGGCTGAACATTTTTAGAATGATACTGGTTGATCTCACCTAAAGTGATTTCACTCCAAGAATCTGGGTGAGTAACCAAGGACATTATTTAGTCTCTCCCATCACTTCTTGCAAAAGCACCCTAGCCCCATCAGCCTCCTCCTCAGCCCCCAACTCCCGCATCAACGCATCCAGCTCTCCCAGTGCCTGCACCAGCTCCCCCATGGCCTCACCCGCCAACACACTCGGCTCCGGCAGGTTGGCCGCATCCACACTATCACTGTCCTTCAGCCAGGAAATATCCAGTGAGTCGCCCTTGTGTTCGGCAATCCACTGGCGGCTGAAGCTACGCCAGCGGCTGTGGGCCAGGCGTGGGTCGATGCCTTCGTTTTCATCGCTGTGTTCGGGCAGTTCGATATCTTCGGAGTGGAAGCTGTATTCGCCCTCTTTGCGCTCGCTGTCGCCGTTGGGATTTTCGCCATACACGTCTTCAAACGGCTTCAGGTGTGGGTCGCCAAAGGGCGTCCGCTTGCCGAAGCTGGGCATGTTGGTGCGCAGGTCGTAGACCCAGACGTTTTCGGTGCAGTTCTCTTCCTGGTACTTGTCCGTGGCGCTGCCCTTCGTGAAGAACAGCACATTGGTTTTCACGCCCTGGGCGTAGAAGATGCCGGTGGGCAGGCGCAGGATGGTGTGCAGGTTGCACTTATGCATCAGGTCCCGGCGCACATCGGTGCCGACGCCCGCTTCGAACAGAACGTTATCCGGCAGCACCACGGCGGCGCGGCCACCGGGTTTGAGGTTGCGGTAGATGTGCTGCAGGAAGGCGAGCTGTTTGTTGCTGGTTTTGTAGGTCAGGTCGTCCCGGGTGATGCTGGCATCGCCGCCCTTGCTGGTGCCGAAGGGCGGGTTGGCGAGGATAACGTCGGCCTTTGCCAGCCCGGCGCCGGTCTGGCCGAGGGCGTTGCCCAGGTGCACCACGCCTTCGGCGTCCCCTTCCATGCCGTGAAGCAGGCAGTTCATCAGCGCCAGACGGCGGGTGCCGGGCACCAGTTCTATGCCTGTGTAGGCGCGGGTGGTCTGGAAGGCTTTCTGTTCGGTGGTCAGGTCGTACAGGTCGTCGGTCTGGCTTTTGATGTATTCGTGGGCGGCAATCAGAAAGCCAGCCGTGCCCGCGGCCGGGTCCTGAATGATCTCCCCGGGCTGCGGTTTCAGGCAATTCACCATGGTGTTGATCAGGGCACGGGGGGTGAAGTACTGGCCAGCGCCGGATTTGGTTTCGTTGGCGTTCTTTTCCAGCAGGCCTTCGTACAGATCGCCCAGGCCGTCTTTTTGGGCGCTGAACCAGTCAATCTGGTCCAGGGTCTTGATCATCTGTTCCAGGTGCCGGGGTTCCCGCAGGCGGGTCTGGGCATCGGCGTAGATGGCGCTGATCAGCGGGTCGTCGTGTACCAGTGTTCCGTCGCCGTCCTTGCCGGTGGACAGGCTGAGCAGGATGCGTTTGTAGTCGTTTAGCAGGTTGATGCCGGATTTGCCGTTCAGGTCGGTCCAGCGGCAGCCCTCGGGCAGCGGGTGCTTTTTCAGGGTGCCGGCTTCGGTGTTCTCGTGCACCATTTTAATGAACAGCAGCAGCACCAGTTCGGTGACGTAGTCCGAGTAGTTGATGCCGTCGTCCCGCAGAACGTCGCAGAGGTTCCAGAGTTTTTGGACGATGTCATTGTTGGTCATGGGTGCGTTCAGCCGTTGTTGGTGGTGGGGAAGATGTCTCTCCCCTCACAGATATTAAGAAGTTGTGGGAATGCGTAAATGGAGGGTCTGCGGCCTTGCCCCTCTTGCAGGATAATCAACGGGCCATCCTCTTGTACCAGTACGCGTAGCAAACCGTGCAGTGTTTGCCGGTGGATACCTGTCCATTTAGCAAAATCACTGGTACTGAAGATGGGGCGGTCAAAAATCCCGTCCAGAAGCAGCGGTGTATGCTGGGAATGGGTTGTTTCCCGGATCCAGGTCTTGGTGTCTTCATAGAGGGCCATAATTTGCCGAACCCGACGGAGGTTAATCTCTGCCTGCTGGACGATGGCGCCCAGGAAGAACTTGATCCACCCGGTCCAGTCTCCGTGTTGAGAAATAGCCGACAGTCGCTGGTAGTACTCTTCTCTGTGTGATTCCAGGTAGTCAGAGAGGTAGAACATCGGGCTTGATAGCCGCTTTTTCGAGTACAGGAAAAGGGGGATCAAAAGCCTGCCAATCCGGCCATTTCCGTCCTTGAATGGATGCAGTAATTCGAACTGGGCATGGACGATAGCTGTCTGTGCCAGCACGTCAAAATCATCCACTTGCAGGTAGTGTTCCCAATGCTCCAGATAATTTGGTAGCTGTAACGGGTTGGGCGGCACAAAGGTCGCCTGCTCAATGGTGCAGCCGGCACGCCCAATCCAGTTTTGTTCTTTTCGGAACTGGCCAGGGGATTTATGTTGCCCACGAACACTGTCCAGCAGGATGCCATGCAGTTGCAGCAGCAGGCTAAGTGTTATCGGCCGGCCGTCTTTCAGGTGATCCTGAGAAAGACGTAACGCTTTGCGATAATTGAGTATTTCGTTGATGTCTTCGTTCTTCTGGTCATCAAACTTCTGGCCGGCTTCTCGTTCCAGAACTTCTTCAACGGTTGCCTGAGTACCCTCTATTTTGGAGGAAAGCACCGCCTCCTGTTGGGTCAGGGGGGAGAGCATGACGCCTGGATTTACAATGCCTTGCAGGAGGCCACTGTACTCGGCCAACTTTGAATTGGCTTCCCCAACCAGAGTGATGATCTGGGCGTAATCCAGTTCTTTGATGGGCAGTGCGTCAGGGATGTAGGGTTCCAAGTAGCAAGCATCCTTTTGTATGAAATTGTCTGCTATCCAATACACAAATCTTATTGTGTCGAATCTACCATACAAAAATCTCTTTGTGTATTGAGATCAGGGAAATGCCATACGCAAGCTTGTTAGTGTATCAGCGGCCGTACACAAAAACTCTTGTGTATGTTGTGTTAAAAAATATCGGATACAAAACAGGTCAATGTCGATGCCGTAAACATGCTTGAATCATGCACTCCGTTCGGGCCACATCGCCTCGTTCAACTCTTCCAGCACGGTATCCAGCTGCGCTCCTAGCACCTTGTCCATTTGCCTTGCGCCGCCGTCATCGGCAAAGCGATGGTTCACAAACTCCCGGTCGATGATGACTTCATGCACCAACTGCTTGGCCAGGCGTTCCAGCCATTTGCGCTGGTTCGGGGTCCAGTTGTGCTGGGTGAGAATGCGGTCCATGGCTTCGGCCACACGCTGTTCGAAGGGAATCAGTGGTTCGCCCAGGGCGGCGCGGCGGATGTAGCCGATGATGCTGGCGGCGATGTCCTTGTTGGTCTGGTTGCGCACGGCGCTTTGCAGGCGGGCCTCGGAGTAGCCGTGGTTGTCCAGCAGCAGTTTGACTTCCCGTAGCTGTTCCCGGGTGAGGTCCCGGGGTTTGTTGACGACGACGGCCAGTGCGGCGGACTGGTTGAGCTGTTGTTTGATGAACTCGTTGAAGCTGTCCAGGTAGTCTTCCGGCTTGTCGTGTACACCGTAGCTCTGGATGCGTTCGCGGATTTCGTCTTCGTGGTCGGAAATCAGTGGCATGTATTCGCTGCCGGCCAAGGATTTCACCTCTGCTAACTGGCTCAGCAGGCCGCTGTGCTGCTTGATGAACTCAGAGGCTTGGCGGGGGCCGAGCTGGTGCAGATGCTGGTGTAGGGATTTGGGTTCCACATCCCAGCTCTGGTGCAGCTCGTCCAGTTTCTGTTTCAGTTCCGGGCGGCTTTCTGCTTTGTTGTCGGCCTTGCGCAGCACCCGCATGAGCTTCTGGCTGAGCTGGCTGAGTAACACGTCGGCCTGATTTTCATCGGGAACTTCGCCGGGGCTGTTGAGGGCTTTTTCCAGTTGCTCGTCGTCGGTGAGTTCGCTTACCAGTTGCTCCAGGGTGATGTTGGGGTCTTTCACCAGGGGCTTCATGGTGTTTACATCCTGTAGCGCCGCATAGATATCCACCGGGTCGTAGATGCGGAACACGGTTTTGCCGATCTCGTCGCAGCGGCGGGTGGCACGGCCGATCATCTGTTCGTACAGGATGCGTGAGCGTATCCGGCGCATGAACACCAGGTTGCAGATGCGCGGCACGTCGATGCCGGTGGTCAGCAGGTCCACAGTAATGGCGATGTTGGGGTAGCGCTCGTTCTTGTAGCGGCGAATGAGCTGGTCCACCTTGTCGCTCTGGCCGGTGATTTTGGCCACGGCGGCTTCGTTGTACTGGCCGTTGTAGAGATCCTTGAAGGCTTTATCGAGCTGGCTTTTCACCATATCCGCGTGCAGGTCGGTGGCGCAGAAGATCATGGTTTTTTCATCGCCGAACGGGTCCAGTTCCTGCACCAGCTGTTCGCAGATGACCCGGTTGAAATTCTCGTTGATCACCCGGCGGTTGAAGGTGTCCACCTCGAAGGTCAGTTCGTCTTCCAGCTCGGTGGTGTCCACTTCTCCGGTCTGGCGATTGATGACTTCCACCGGTTTGCCCTTCTCAAAGGTAATGCCGTTCTGGGTCAGCAGGGTTTCATAGCGGATGGGCGGTTCGTGGTCGATCAGCCAGTCGTCTGCTACCGCTTCCCGGTACGAGTAGGTGTACACCGGCTTGCCGAAGATTTCGCTGGTGTGCTTGGCGGGGGTGGCGGTGAGGCCGATTTTTACGGCGTCGAAGTAATCCAGAACCCGGCGGTAGCTGGACAGGTACTGGCTGGTGTCCCGAAGGGCCAGTTCGCCCTCTGTCATTTCCTGGTCCAGAGTGTAGCCCCGGTGGGCTTCGTCGATGATGATGCAGTCGAACTGGTCGATGGGCGGCGGGTTGTCGCTCATGAAGATGCGTTTGACCATGGCCTGCACGGTGGCCACCTGGATGCGGGTTTCCGCTTCAGCGGCCATGTCACCCAGTTCGGCGACGTTGTAGATCTTGCTGAGGGTGTGGTTCTGCTCCAGCGGTGCTTCGTTGAAGGCGTCGATGGCCTGCTGGCCCAGGGCGGTGCGGTCCACCAGGAACAGGATGCGGTGAAAGCGTTCGGCTTTCAGGAAACGGTACATCAACCCGATGATGGTGCGGGTTTTACCGGTGCCGGTGGCCATGGCCAGCAGGGCGGTGCGAACGCCTCGGGCCAGAGCGTGTTCGGTGGCGACAATGGCCTTCTGCTGGTAATCCCGCAGTTTCAGGTAGCCGAAAGGCTCTTCCTTTAGCAGCTTCTCGGCGTTTTCTTTGTCCCGTTCCAGCAAATCCAGCAGGCCGCCCGGCGTGTGGAACTGCGGCAGTGCGCGGCGCAGGTTGCTGGGTTCGCGCACATCCCGGAACCAGGTGCCGGACTGCTCCGCCAGTTGCGGTACATAGGGCCGGCCGTTGCAGGAATACACGAAGGGCACGTGGTAATGGCCGCTTTCGTCTGCGGGCCATGCGATGGTGCGGCCCATCAACTCCCAGGCGCCGACTAACGGAGCTTCCACTTTGAAGCCCTTGCTGTAGCGCTCGGCCTGGCGAATTTTACCGGCCACGTTGGTGTTTTCTTTCTTGGCTTCCACCACAGCGATGGGCGTTAGCCCTACGAATAGCACGTAATCGGCCCGGCCCTTCTCGCCGTTATGGTTGGTGGGCCATTCGGCAATCGCGCGATAGGTGCCTTTCTCCGGGCGGGCGCCTTTCTTGAAGGTGATATCTTGGCTGTCGGCTTCCCAGCCCGCTTCCTGCAGTTGCTGGTCGATGAGGATGCGGGTGAGTTCTTCGTTCAGTACCAGGGTGTCGGTGGCAGCTTTGGTTTGTTTTGCCACCTGCTGGCGCTGCTGTTTAACCGTCTGCTCGCCCTGCTCCGTGAGCTGTTGCTGCAGGGCTTTGATCTTCTGCTCGTAAACCTGCTGCTGTTGGCCCAGGGCCTGTTCGTGCTGGCGGGCTTGCTCAGCCAAAGTGCGGGACTCTTCGTCCATGGCCACGGCCAGAGCTTCGTATTCGGCTTTCTCTTGCTCGATCAGCTGGCTGAGCTGCTGGCTGCTGTCCAGCGCCATGTTGGCGTGTTGCAGGTCGTGCCGGAGCTTTTCGATGTCGCCCTGAAGCTGGCGCAACTGGGCGCTGGGGTCCGCGGGGGGTATGAAAGGGCCGGGCTTGAAGCTGGCACCGGCTTTACCGAAAGAGCGGTGAAACCAGATGGTCAGAGCCCGCGCCACTTTCAGGCCATCCATCGCTTCTTTGTGCTGGGTGCGGAACTGGTGGGTGGCCTTGTTGCCTTCAATGCGCAGGATGTGGAACAGCTCTTTGATCTGCGGTTCCAGCCGCAATTCCCGGTTCAGGCGATAGAGCAGTTCGGACTGGCTGGTTTGTTCGTCAAACTCGATACCGGAGAGCGCGGCCAGGTGTTGGGCCAGGGCTTCACCCAGCTGGCGGAGTTTGATCAGGGTGGTGTTGGGGTCACTGGCGAAGGCACGTTCGGCGGAATCGGCCAGCTCCACGAATAAGGAATCGTGTTCTGACAGAAACGAAAAGTTGCCGGACTTGAATTCCCTTGCCTTGTTCACTGTATCCCTCCGCGACAGTCCACTCTATGGAGAGAACATTAGCAGACTTATCAAAAGGATGGGAGTTGGCTTGCTAAGTAGGTTTTTCGCGATAACGATACGAAGAGAAAATCTAATGAAGCCGTAGAAATTATGGCAAGGAGGAAGAAAAGAAAAATAGTAAAGCGGGAAAATGGTCGGCGTGGCAGGATTCGAACCTGCGACCCCTTCGTCCCGAACGAAGTGCGCTACCAAGCTGCGCCACACGCCGATCAACGGCCGGTATTATACGGATTACCGGCCATTTTGCTAGCCCCTTCCCTGGGGAAATACCTACTTAAAACTAAGCGTTAGCCTGTTTACCCGGCGGTGGGTAGCAGGGAAATATCCGCAACGCGCAGGAACAGGTTGCGCAGACGGTTGAGCAGCGCCAAACGGTTGTTTTTAACAGCTTCGTCGTCGGCCATAACCATGACTTCGTCGAAGAAGTTATCCACAGGCTCGCGTAGGCTGGCCAAGGAGGTCAGAGCGGTGGCGTAATCGCCTTGCTCGAACAACGGCAACACTTTTGCGGCTTGCTCTTCAACCTTCTGGGCCAGAACTTTCTCGGGCTCATCCTGCAGCAACGCGTTGTCTACGGTTTCGCCGATGCTGTCGCCGCCTTGCTTGGTCAGGATGTTCGATACCCGCTTGTTGGCACCGGCCAACGCCAATGCTTCGGGCAGCTGGCGGAAGGCTTCAACGGCCTTCACGCGGCGGTTGAAGTCCAGTGGGCAGGTCGGGCGACGGGCGTGCACAGCCAGATAGACTTCGGCACTGATGCCCTGCTCGTCGTAGAAGGCACGGAAGCGCTCCAGCATGTAGTTAACCACGGTGCTGGCGGTGTTCTCTTCGGTCAGCACTGTGAAGTTCTCTTCCGCCCATTCACACAGGGTCTGCAAATTCAGCGGCAGTTCACGCTCGATGATGATGCGCAGTACACCGAGGGAGGCACGGCGCAGCGCAAACGGGTCACGGGTACCTGAGGGCGGTTGGTTGATGCCAAACAGGCCCACCAGGGAATCAATGCGGTCCGCGATGGCAACGGCACAACCCGTCAATGTGGTGGGTAGGTCGTCGCCGGCGAAGCGCGGCATGTACTGCTCGTTCAGTGCTTTGGCTACGTCCGCGTGTTCGCCGTCGTCGGCGGCATAGTAGCTGCCCATGATGCCTTGCAGTTCGGTGAACTCCAGCACCATTTCGGTAACCAGATCGGTCTTGGCCAGCATGGCGGCGCGCTCGGCCAAAGCAGGGTCACTGTCGATGGCTTCGGCGATTTTCTTGGCCAGCGCGGCTACGCGCACAGACTTGTCGTAAATGCTGCCCAGTTTTTCCTGGAACACGATGGGCTTGAGTGAATCGACACGCTCTTCAAGCTTGGTTTTGCAGTCGGTTTCGAAGAAGAAGGCCGCGTCCGACAAGCGTGGGCGGATGACTTTCTCGTTACCGGCAACCACCTGGGCAGGATCTTTACTTTCCAGGTTGGCGACGGTGATGAACAACGGCATCATCTGATCGTTGCTGTCGACCACGTGGAAGTATTTCTGATGTTCCTTCATGGAGGAGATCAGAGCTTCGGCTGGGACTTTCAGGAAGCGCTCGTCGAAGCGGCCCATCAAGGGCACCGGCCATTCGTTCAGGGCGGTGACTTCGTCCAGAAGGTCTTCGTCAATAACGGCAACACCACCGGCCTCGTTCTTGGCCAGTGCGTTCACGCCAGCCCGAATCTGCTCACGACGCTCGGCAAAATCGGCCAGTACGTAACCTTCTTGCTTGAGGATGGTTTCGTAGTCGGCCGGGGTCGGGATGATCAGCTCTTTCGGGCAATGGAAGCGGTGGCCACGAGTTTTGTTGCCGGGCTTCAGGTTCATGATCGGGGTGTCGATCACGTTGTTGCCGTACAGCATGATCAGCCAATGGACCGGGCGCACGAATTCGGTGCGGTGGGCACCCCAACGCATGCGCTTGGGAATGGGCAAAGCAGACAGTGACTGGTTGATCAGTTCAGGCAGCAGCTCAACGGTGGGCTTACCTTTTTCGACGGTGCGGAATACCAGCCAGGCACCTTTGTCGGTTTCCAGCGTGTCCAGTTGATCGGGGGTAATGCCCAATGAGGTGGCGAAGCCGGTCAATGCGCGGGTCGGGTTGCCGGCATCATCAAAGGCGGCTTTAACGGCGGGGCCGCGTTTTTCCACGGACTTGTCCGGTTGGGCATCGGCGAGATTCCGAATGCGCACGGCCAAGCGGCGTGGAGCTGCGAAGGCTTCGACGGCGCCAAAGGCAACACCAGCGTCTTCAAGGCCTTGGGTGATGCCTTGGGTGAAGGCGTCAGACAGGCCCTTAAGGGCTTTCGGAGGCAGTTCCTCGGTGCCCAGTTCGACTAGAAAATCCTGTGTAGCCATTATGCTTTCCCCTGTTCCTGCTGTGCCTTTTTCGCTTTTCCGGACTTCTTGCTTTTGGCTTTTGCGTCAGCCGCATCGGCCGCTGCCAGCACCTCTTTGCGGAGCGCTTCGGGTGCCAATGGGAAGCCTTGCTTGCGGCGGCTTTCAAAATAAGCCTGAGCCACAGAGCGAGCCAGGGTACGTACACGCAGGATGAAACGCTGGCGCTCGGTCACAGAAATGGCGTGGCGAGCATCCAACAGGTTGAAGGTGTGAGAGGCCTTGAGTACCTGCTCGTAAGCAGGCAGTGGCAGGCCGGCTTCGACCAGGCGGGCACTTTCCCGCTCGTACACGTCGAAGCTGTGAAACAGGAATTCGGTATCGGCCTGTTCGAAGTTGTAGGTGGACTGCTCCACTTCGTTCTGGTGGAACACATCGCCGTAGGTAACCACGCCGTCCGGGCCGTTGGTCCACACCAGATCGTAAACGCTGTCCACGCCTTGCAGGTACATGGCAATGCGCTCAAGGCCGTAGGTCAGCTCACCGGTAACCGGGTAGCATTCCAACCCACCTACCTGCTGGAAGTAGGTGAACTGGGTGACTTCCATACCGTTCAGCCAGATTTCCCAGCCCAAACCCCAGGCGCCCAGGGTCGGGGATTCCCAGTTGTCTTCTACAAAGCGGATGTCGTGTACCAGCGGGTCCAGCCCCAACGCGCGCAACGAGTCCAGGTACAGTTCCTGAATGTTGTCCGGAGACGGTTTCAGAACCACTTGGAACTGGTAATAGTGCTGCAGGCGGTTCGGGTTTTCACCGTAGCGGCCGTCGGTGGGGCGGCGGCTGGGCTGCACGTAGGCGGCGTTCCAGGTCTCGGGCCCGATGGAGCGCAGGAATGTGGCCGGGTGGAATGTGCCGGCGCCGACTTCCATATCGAGAGGCTGAAGTACCACGCAGCCATGCTGCGCCCAGAAATTCTGCAATGCCAGGATCAGACCCTGAAAGGTCTTGATGTCTGGCGCGGAGTTATTGGTTGCCTTGTCTGTCACGACGATTGCCTGCTGGTCAGTCTGTGTGTGGCGCCCCGTTGTTACGGAGCACTCCGAAAATTTGAAAACGCGCATTATACGCTGGCCGGCGCTGCTTTTCTAAGTGCCAATCCGCGTATTGATTTGTTCGGGATCAATCAGAAGAACGTAAGGCCCACGTGGAACAGTTTCTCGACGTCCCGGATTCGGGATTTATCGACCATGAACAGAATAACGTGGTCGTTCGGCTGCACGCGCAAGTGGTCGTGTGCAATCAGCACCTCGCCATGGCGCACGATGGCACCAATGGTGGTGCCCGGTGGTAGATGGATTTCATCCAGCCGTTTGCCCACCACTTTCGAGGACCGGTGGTCGCCGTGGGCGATGGCCTCAATGGCTTCGGCCGCGCCCCGGCGCAGGGCGTGCACGTTCACCACATCACCACGGCGCACGTGGGTAAGCAGGCTGCCGATGGTGGTCTGCTGGGGTGAGATGGCCACGTCGATATCGCCGCCCTGGATCAGGTCCACGTAATCGGGGTTGTTGATCAGGGTCAGGACCTTGCGGGCACCCAGTCGCTTGGCCAGCAACGAGGCCATGATGTTGGCTTCGTCGTCGTTGGTGACGGCGCAGAACACATCGGTATTCTCGATGTTCTCTTCCAGCAGGATGTCCTTGTTGGCTGCATTACCTTCCAGTA
>Ga0208300_100132_pt1 | contig 81374 bp, 63 predicted proteins | sample 23_taG_FD_184096 | JGI IMG/M metagenome (GOLD analysis project Ga0208300, IMG submission 184096) | Marine viral communities from Cariaco Basin, Caribbean Sea - 23_WHOI_OMZ (SPAdes) (version 2) | ecosystem: Environmental > Aquatic > Marine > Oceanic | place: Caribbean Sea: Cariaco Basin...
TACGCCTGACGACCATAGCACGCGTGAACCACCTGATCCCATGCCGAACTCAGAAGTGAAACCGCTTAGCGCCGATGGTAGTGTGGGGTCTCCCCATGCGAGAGTAGGTCATCGTCAGGCACTTATTGAACAAAGAACCCAGCCAACCGGCTGGGTTTTTTGTTTGCGCGGAAGAAAAAAGCACCCTCTGTCCCCTATAGCACGGCCACCCCCAAGTATGCACCGCACGTCATCCCCGAGCCACCACACCGTCATTCCCGAGTGGGGTTATCGGGAATCCACCTTGACCTTGTCCTGCAGCAGCGCAGCCCGAGGCCCCAGCCCAACATGGATTCCCGCTAAGGGCTTGCGGGAATGACAAGGGCGGCGCGGAGAAGTGCATAGAACTTCCTTAAAGCAACCGTTTTAATAAATTAAATAACAAGGAGTTACTGGTCCGTGGTGGCGTAAGTCCTACCTAGCAACTAGTATGAGCGGGTACCTATCATTCAAGCAGCATCTCAGGAGGAGAAGCGATATGAGTACCCCGTTGATGAAGAAGCTTGCAGTTGCGCTACTGATGGCCATGATGATGGGCGGCCTAGCTGCCTGTGATAATCAGGGCCCTGCTGAAGAAGCCGGTGAAAACATTGATGAGAGCATGGAAGATGCGGGCGAAAGCCTAGAAGAGATGGGCGAGAATATTGAAGAGTCTGCTGAGGAGTAAACGAGCGCCTCTTCACCGCATATCGGTAGCGTATCGATACGCTACCGATACAAAAACAGCCGCTAAAAAGCGGCTGTTTTGCGTTCTAAGGAAGTTATGCTACTGATCAGATGCGTACATACTGGCTGCCTTTAATGGCTATGAGCTTGGGTTTTGCTCAATACCTTGTAGGTACCAGGGCGCTTGGTCGCGCAGACTACGCGTTAGGTGCCATGTTTCGTTGAACTCAGTTTGCTCACTGTTCTCTTCCAAAATACCGTGGAAAATAACGCTGACTTCGGCATGGTCATCGTACTCTTTGATATCACCTAGTTCAGCAAACAGGCGCACCACCTCGGTACGATTGTTGGCAGGCTGCTCGGCACGCTCCTGACGTAGTAGATTATAGAGTTCCGGCGTGACGTACTCTTGGATTTGGCTAAAGTCGTTATTATCCCAAGCGCGCTGGAGCTTCATGAAGTGCTCTTTGGCACTGCCCAAAAAACGCTCTTTATCGAACCAGGCCGGCGTGCTTTGTAAGCTGCTCGCCAAACTGCCAGGTGCTGCGGTAAAGCTGCTCGGTGTGTGCTGAGTCTCCTGGCGTTCACGTCGTTCACGTTGATAGCCTGCCGCCGTGGCTGATGCTGGCCGTCGCTGTTGCATAAAGGCGCGGAAAGCGAAGATTGCTAAGGCAACAATTCCAGCCATTAGCAATATGTCCATAAGGCGCAGCTCATCAAACGCGCCGCCGAAGAAGAGGGCGGCCAGCAAGCCACCGGCGAGTAAGCCTCCCATCATTCCGCCCATACCGCCACGACGAGGAGTGGTCGCCGCGCCTGCGCTCTGTTGCTGGGTGCCCTGTGTCTGCTGTTGTGTTGGAGTGCTGGTGGGCTTATCCGCCGAGCGAGAAACGCTACCCATACTGCTACCGCCGCCTAAGCGTCGTGCTTCGGCATAGTCAACGGCGGCACTTATGCCCATCACGCTGACCAGGAACATGGCAAACAACTGTCGTAACATTTTGATTCTCCATAAGAGATGCAGAAAGTAAGGTGATTCACCTCGGGAGAGGCGTAGCGAGAATAATCACTGACAAGTTTACCGTGTAAGTGGGGAAACGGGTTAAGGTGTTGTTGTGTATAAAGACAAAAAGAGGGTAAGAAAGTGCGCTTACATCAAACTCAAAGTTTGTTACTCATTGTCGACTTTCAAGCGGGGCTTTTGCCCGTGATTGATGGAGGCCAATCAGCAATTGAAGAAGCTGCTTGGTTGGCTGGTGTTGCTAATGCGGTAAACGTTCCTGTTTGGCTAACTGAACAGTATCCAGAGAGGCTGGGTGGTACTGCCCCTGCGTTATTAAATGCACTCGGCGATCATCGCATTTGGCAAAAGCATCATTTCAGCGCAATGGAAGAGGCTGCGTTTGCTGAAGCGCTTGCCGAACAGGGGCCCAAACAAGTAATCATTTGCGGCACAGAAGCGCATATCTGCGTTTTGCAAAGTGCACTTGGCTTGTTAGAAGCGGGGTATCAAGTGTTTTGGCTGAGCGAAGCAACGGCGAGCCGTCGCAGTGATGAGGCCCGCCTTGCTCGGGAGCGCGCGTGCGCTAACGGAGCGGTGGCGGTGACAGCAGACATGGTGGCCTATGAGTGGCTATATCGCTGTGATACGCCACTGTTCAAAGATGTTCATCAACGCTTTCTAAAACCGCGCTCGCCGCTCGCCGTGACTTTCTTCTAATGAGTGCGTTTATTGACGAGCATTTTCGTTACGGGTGAACACTAAGGTGTCACCTTGAGAGGCAGCAGGATCAAACCGATACCCAGCCACGTCAAAAGCAGTGAGTTGCTCGGGATCGTTGATCTGTTGTTGGATAATCCATGCGCTCATCAAGCCGCGGGCTTTTTTTGCATAAAAACTAATGATTTTGAACGAGCCGTTTTTCTCGTCTTTGAAAACGGGGGTGATGATCCGAGCGCCTAGCTTCTTCGTATCGATCGCCTTGAAGTATTCGTTAGAGGCAAGGTTGACCAGTACGTTTGAGCCACTTTCTGCAATGGCGCTATTAAGCGCTTGCGTTAACGTTGGCTTCCAGTAAGCGTAAAGGTCCTTGCCAGCGTCGTTGGGCAGTTTGGTGCCCATCTCTAGCCGATAGGCCTGGATTAGGTCTAGTGGACGCAGCAAGCCGTATAGCCCCGATAGAATACGTAGATGTTGCTGGGCAAACAGGTTGTCGTCATCGCTAAAGGTGTTGGCTTCCAACCCTGTATAGACATCTCCTTGAAAGGCCTGAACTGCTGGCTTGGCATTATCCAAGGTGAACGGCGGTTGCCAGTCAGCGAAGCGGGCAGCGTTAAGGCCCGCCAATTTATCGCTGATTCCCATTAAATCGCTGAGTTGTTGTGGTGAATAATCGCGAAGAATCTCAATTAATGGTTGGCTATGGTCGAGAAAGTCGGGCTGGGTGACCTTATCGGTTGTTGAGGGTGTCTCAAAGTCTAGTGTTTTGGCGGGGGAAATAACGCTCAGCATGGCGTGCTCCTTATGCCGTGACAGAAAAGAGGAAGAAGTGACTGATGCGATTATACCAAGCCTCGGCGATGGCCGAGGCTATCGGTTTGATAGTGAAAACGTGATTAGGGGCAGGGGTTAGGCATCCGACGATGGATGTCGTCGATCGCAGTGAGTACTTCTTCATCCAGCTTAAGGCTCTCGCTGTCGAGGTTGCTTTCAAGCTGATCCATCGTGGTGGCGCCAATAATATTGCTGGTCAGGAAGCGGCGAGAGTTCACAAATGCCAGCGCCATTTGGGCGGGGTCTAAGTCATGCTCTCTGGCCAATTGAACGTACGCCTGCGTTGCCGCTTCTGCTTCTGGCGAGGTATAGCGTTTAAACCGCTCGTAGAGCGTCAAGCGCCCTTTCGGCGGCTGCGCACCACCAAGATACTTACCCGACAGCACACCAAAGCCCAGCGGTGAGTAAGCGAGTAAGCCCACGTCCTCACGGTGAGCGATCTCAGCGAGACCGACTTCAAACGAACGGTTGAGCAAGTTATAGGGGTTTTGAATAGACGCGACCCGCGGCAGCCCCAACTGCTCTGATAACTGTAGCATGCGCATAACTCCCCATGGCGTTTCATTAGAAAGACCAATGGCGCGCACTTTTCCGGCATCAACAAGTTCTTTTAGTGCTGACAGTGTTTCTTCTAGCGGCGTTGCATCTTCTTGCTCTTCATGGGTATAACCCAGCTGGCCAAAAAAGTTGGTTTTGCGGTCTGGCCAGTGCAATTGGTAGAGATCGATATAGTCAGTGTTGAGACGTGCAAGGCTGGTTTCAACAGCTTGATGTAGATGGTCGCGAGTCATTTTTGGACCACCACGAATATGCTCTAAGCCAGGGCCAGCGGCTTTGGTAGCAATAATGACATCGTCTCTGGCACTGCGGGCTTTCAGCCAACAGCCAATATAAGACTCTGTAAGCCCTTGCGTTTCAGCCTTTGGTGGAACCGGGTACATTTCAGCGGTATCAATAAAGTTGATGCCAAAAGCGACTGCGCGATCAAGCTGCTCGTGGGCTTCTGATTCACTATTTTGTTCGCCGAAGGTCATGGTGCCTAAGCAAAGCCGGCTGACCTCCATCCCGGTTCTACCCAGTGGGCGCGTTTGCATTATCGTCTCCTCAATGAAGCGAAATTGCCTCAGGATATTCGGTGATAAACGCCGTAAATAACGGCGCGTGACAGGCATGTTAGCGAGGCGCTACAAAAGCAGCAAATCAATAGGGTTGAGTAAGCGCAAAGGCAGGCGTATGCTTGCCAGCCCATCGACCAGCCTAGCGCTGGTTAATCGTATGGTTAGCGGTCAGATCGTAGCAGTGATGGCTAGCCGAGGATTTCAACAGATAGGCAGGGTGGTTTGCCATGCCGCAGGCATCAACTTTGTTTACCCGGTTAGAGTTTCGCCTAGCCGAACAGCTGTTTCATACTCGCTGGTTATTGCCGCGTTCGCCGCGCACCCAGCGGTTGACGATGCGCTTGTTTAAACGCTGTGCAGAAGCGGGGCATCCGGACGCACAGTCGATCTACGGTCACATGCTGTTTCATCGCAGCTTGTCGCCGCAGGATAAGGCGCGTGGCGCGCGTTATGTGCTAGAAGCGGCTCAGGCTGGCGATATAAGATCACAGTATCAGGCAGCGCAAATTCATGAGCATGGCTGTGTTCAGTATCCGCGGCGCGAGGATTACGCGGTGACGTGGTATGCCCGAGCTGCTCAATCAGGCCATTATTTGGCCGCAGAGCGATTAGCGCGCGCCTATCGGCTAGGTGAGCTAGGCTTGGCTGTAGACGGCGAGCAAGCGGCCTACTGGCAATGCTTGGCTGATCGTCAGTCAACGACGGAAATGGCGGCCGCCTAGAAGATAAGTCAGTGGTTTGGCCGCTGAGATCAGTGAATGAGGAAATCAGTGTCCGAGACGCTACCGACAGTGCTAGATATTGAAGCGTCCGGATTTGGGCGCGGCAGCTATCCTATTGAAGTTGGCATTGCGCGTGCCGACGGTAGCTGCTGCGCGTTTCTCATTCAGCCGTTGGCGGAGTGGACGCATTGGGACTCCAAAGCTGAACTTTTACACGGAATCTCCCGAGCTCGGTTGCAGCGAGAAGGCTACCCTGTGCGCCAAGTGGCGCAGTGGCTAAATGATGAGCTGCGAGAGATAGGCAAGGCTTATAGTGATAGCTGGGGATACGATAACACCTGGTTGTCGTTGCTGTTTCACCATGCGGGAATGCTGCCGCGTTTCCGTTTAGAAGCATTGCGGATTTTGCTCAGCGAAGAGCAGCAAGCACTGTGGAGTAACACAAAGGAAGCTGTTATCGCCGAGCGTGGTATACACCGTCACCGCGCGGGCGAGGATGCTCGTCTGTTACAGCTCACTTATCAGCGTACCTATCTACTAGCTGAAGGCACTAAACGCTGATGCTGGGCGTGTTCTTAGTCTTAGACGGGTCATAAGTACTGGTTTTAAGTGCTTGCTTTCACTATATCTCTTTAATACGGCCGGTTTACGCTGAACCAAGCTGTGACTCTAATGCAGCCAGTAGCTGGTTGGGCGTGGGCGCATCCATCAACATATCGCGTGTTGCTTGGGCTAAAAAACCGTGGCTGACGGTACTATCCAAAAAGGTAAGCAGTGGAGCATAAAAGCCATCGGTGTCGAGTAGACCCATGGGTTTTTCGTGAAGCCCTAAATAGCCCCAGGTCCAGATTTCAAACAGCTCTTCAAAGGTGCCTATGCCGCCAGGTAGGGCAATAAAGGCATCAGCATTGGCGGCCATGGTCGCTTTGCGTTCGTGCATGTTTGGCACGCGTATAAGCTCAGTCAAGCCAAAGTGTGCCTGCTCGCGCTCAACAAGGTGATCGGGCATCACGCCAATCACTTTGCCGCCTGCCTCTAGCGTCGCATTGGCGAGTGCCCCCATTAAACCAATACGTGCACCGCCATAAACAAGCGTGTGCCCTCGGTCGGCAATGGCAGTGCCAAGCGTGTTGGCGGCCTGGCGAAAAGCGGGTGTGTTCCCTTCACGCGAGCCGAGATATACACAAATTCGTGCCATGGTAAGCGTCCTTATGACAGGTCAGCTGCTGATAAATGGGCGGTGAGTGATCAAACCATGAATGTGCCCGTTAGCGTAGGCAGCGCTGAACGTTGTAGTGCTCATCCATCCATTGCCCGATCACGTTGTTACCGCATAAATGGTGGGCATACTGAGTGTGCAGGCAGCGTACCTGTTGCCAGTTGCTAATGCCGCCCACGCCTCGTTCGGTGAGAACATCGCTATAGCCAAGCTTAGCGACTTCATCGCGTTGGGCATCGCTCATATGCGCCCAACGTGCCTTAACGTAATCGTGATGGCTTTGTTGGTAAGCATCCAGAAACTCAGGCTCTTCCTGAAGGCGCTGCTCCAGCGACTTAATGACACCTACGGCTTCAATCCGTGAGATCTCAATTTTGAGTAGGTCGGAGCATAGCCAGTAAAGGGTGGGAAACGGTTTGCCATCGACAATTGGCGCCATACGCAGCACCAGCGGAGTGCCGTGGGCATCGGTAGCCGCAACGGCTTCAATACCGCGAGGAGCACGCCCGAGCTGTTGCGTGATAATAGCTAGCTGGCGCTCATCGGGCGCTTGGTCGGTACGGATTACCATTGCGTTGATGTCTCACTTTCGGTCATCTTGAATAAACTTATTTGAGCGACCAACGGCGCGGAAAAAACAGCGATTAAGCTGTTCAGGTGTGGCGACATAGCACCACTTCTCTTCGCAATATTCTGCGGCTCGCGCCATTAATACATCGTAAAGTCGATTGAACGGGGCATCATAATCGTAAGGGTCTGCGCCGAACAAGCGGATATGCGGGTAGTCAGCAAAGCGCTCCATAAAATAGCGCTCAAGGTCGGCTTCAACGGCGCGATGCTGCGCCGTATTATCCGGATCGATCCAAAGATTATAACGGATTGCCATGGGAATTTCCCTGGGCCCCACCGGGCGGAGGGGAGTGAATTAATCTGGCGTTGGCGCGCTGTGTAAGTGTGCGGATAGCGCATCACGCAAGTCACCTTCAATAGGTACCGCACGTTTTGCTTGATGGTCGTATTGCACCAGTACGGTATGCCCCACATTAGTCAGCGTGCCATGTTGGCGCGCCTCCTGAGTCACTGTAAACGAGCTGGTACCTAAACGTGTCAAATAGGTACGTAATTCGATGTCGTGGCCGTAGAACAGTTCAGCACGGTAATCAACTTCCATTCGCGCCATAATCAAACGCCACTGTTTAGGGTTGAGGTCTGGCGTAAACAGCCTGAATAAATCGTTACGTGCTAGCTCAAACCAAGCTGGCAGACGGGTGTTATTAATATGGCCTAGTGCATCGGTATCGTAAAAAGCCGGCTCAATCATACGGGTGAACATCAGGAGATCCTTATTGGTTGTCAGCAATTCAGGCTAACCAGAATTACCCCTAGCGAGCGCTTGGTCAAGTGGCGCGACGTTGATACCAGGCGGTGAACTGCATCCAGCCAAGTAGCCACAGTGTGGCGGTTGCAAACCCCGCTAATGTTCCCCAGAAAAGGCCTAACGTGCTGTAAGTTAAAGAAACGCATAGCGTATAGCTCAGCAATGAGCCAAGCCCCATGGGGTAGTGTTTGATCACGGTTGCTGCTGGCGCAAACCCATAGTTTAAATGCAGGATGAGCAGAAAAGGCAGCATGGTGACTGGAAAAGCTGCTAGCGTACCCGCCCAGGCGGGGGGCAACCAATGAGCAAGCCAGGTAATCACAAAAACGATGGCGGTGGCCAAGCATGCTCGCGCGGCAAGTGCGGTAAGCGAAAAGGCACGACTGGCGGGGCTTTTTACATCAGGAATACTGCGAAATAATAGGCTAAATACAACGATAGCGCCGAGTGTGAGCAGCGTACCGCTAAGTCGCGTAAAATTGAATTGGGCAAGCACGGTGCTAACCGCGAACCATGCAATAAAACCGCCTGCTAAGCCACCCGCGATGCCTTTGAATCCGGGCTGACGACCTGCCACTACATAGCCTGCGACGAAAGCCATTGTGGCGGTGAAGCCTGCCAGTGTGTGTACCGCGCTTTGAGTTGCAAAAAGCGGGGAGATTTCTAAACCAATAAAAAACAGCGCTAACGCGGTTCCTAGTGGGTAACCCGCCAGTAGCCCCGCTATACGGGGACTGGCACGCACCGCAACGGCGCCAAGCCCGAGCACCATGCCAATTGAGAGGCCTAGTTTTGCCAGTTGCCAAGTGAGAGGAACCTCTATCATGCGGTGTTTTCCTTGTTGTTATCAAATCACAAAGTCGCGGGTGCGCAAACGCCGTTAGTTACACACCTCGTTAGTAGAAATGTTCGCTAGCTATACCAGACGTAGGCCCTGTTGGTCGCGCCAAGCGGCCTCTAAGGCATTTTCGAGCGGCACTTTTAAGTGGGGCGGCAATGCATCATGAGCGGCTTGCAGCGAATCAAATGATCGGTTGCGCAGCCAGCAGTAAGCCCAGGCGCAGGCCTCCGCGTCACTTTGTGGCGTGGGACGGGCGGGCATTTGGTTGAGTAAAAATACCGCGGTGCGAGGGGCCCAGAGCGGTATCTCTCCATGCTCTTCATGGCTCCACTGCTCAAGTGTGGCGCCACTTGGTGTCTCATCAGGTGTGCCCAGTTTTGCAACCCGCGCTGTTTCAGCCAAAATGAGTGCCAGTTGATCCGTATCGGCTTGGCCAAGTGAACGCCACTGCCGCAACAACGCCGATAGACCCGCACGCATCTTGGTATAAAAGTCATCTTGCGGCATGCTCAATAGTTACTCCCAAGAACATAAGTGAGATTAATTATGGCGTTTGATTTTGTCACGCCCGTCGAACGACGCTCTCCCGAAGGGAGGTACGCCTCACAAAAATGGCATCGCTATGCTGCAAACGTACTGCCGTTGTGGGTGGCAGACATGGATTTTTGCTCACCGCCCGCCGTGATTGAGGCGCTACGTGCCCGGGTGGAGCACGGTGTTTATGGCTATGGCGAGGTGCCCGATACGTTAACCGAAGCCCTCTGCCAGTGGAGCGCCCATCATTACGATTGGTCTATTCAGCCCGAGTGGCAACAGTGGTTACCTGGGGTTGTGCCCGCGTTGCACTTTGCGGCGATGGCGCTCACCAAGCCCGGTGACGGGGTGCTTACAATTGCCCCGATTTATCCACCTTTTCTGGCCGTTGCAGAGCGCACGGGACGGCTGGCCCAGCAAGCGATGTTAGCTGAGCCGGCGTCCCCTGGCGAGCCTTGGCAGTTGGATATTGACGCGTTAGAAGCCGCGATAACACCGCAAACCCGCCTACTGCTGTGGTGCCACCCGCATAATCCAACAGGGCGTGTATGGAGTGACCAGGAGCTCACCAAGTTGGCCGCGGTCGTCGAGCGGCATGATTTATGGGTGGTCTCTGATGAGCTGCACTGCGACCTGCTGCTAAACGAGGGAGCCCAACATCGCCCCCTGGCTGCCATGTTCCCGGCACTGGCTAAACGAACGATCACGCTATGGGCGCCGTCAAAAACGTTCAATCTTGCGGGGCTGACCAGTGCCTGTGCCATTATTCCTGATGCTGCGCTGCGAAAGCGTTTTGCTGAGGCCACAAAAGGCTTTTTACCGGATGGCAATGTGCTGGGGCTGGTTGCTGCTGAAGCGGCTTATCGCGAAGGTGAACCCTGGCGTCAGGCGCTGTTAGCGGTACTGCGTGATCACCGCGCTACGCTGCAGGCACGGGTAGCGTTATGGCCGGGAGTGACCATGAGCGAGCCGGAGTCCACTTATCTTGCGTGGCTGGATATGCGCGAGGCGGGGTTAGGCGATTCGCCCGCCAAGGCATTACTGGAAAGGGCGGGCGTAGCGCTGTCTGATGGGGCTGCGTTTGGCTGCCCTGGGTTTGTGCGGCTTAATTTTGGTACTACCGCTTCGCAATTGGAAGCGGCGTTAGCAAGAATGGATGAGTTGCTGAAAGCCTGATCAGAACTAATTAATACAACAGAGCAAATAGTTTGCGCCGATAGGTAACGGTTAGCGGGTGGTCGGCACCCAAAGCGTCGAATACTTGCAATAAGGTTTTACGGGCCGCGTCGTCGTTATAGGCGCGGTCATCTTTCATTAAACCAAGCAGCCCCTCAAGGCCTGTTTCGTATTGGCCATCGGCAACATGGCGCAGTGCACGCTGGTAGCGCGCTTCACTGTCGTTGCGATCACCCAGCGCGGCGACGTCTTCGACAGAAAGAGCCTGCTCGCTAAATTCAATACTGGCTCGCACACCGCGGGCAGGTGCGGCATCGCGCTCTTCGGGGGGTAAGTTGTCGAGCACACTGCGAGCTTCATCTCCACGCTTTTCAGCCACCAGTGCCCTTGCAAGGCTGATTTGGTAGGCGTAGTGCTCTGGATACTGGCTAATCAGGGTTTGATAAATTTCGCGTGCGCCTGCTGCATCGCCCGCTGCTAATGCCTCTTCGGCTTGATCTTCTGGACTGGGCGGTGCATCGCCTGGGGCTGGGAAGTAGCGGTTTAGCCACTCGCGCACTTCCTTCTCAGGTAGTACACCTTGGAAACTATCGACCAAGCCTCCTTGGCTAACGAGCTTAACATCGGGGGTCGAGCGAACACCTAACTGGCTAGCGATTTCCGGGTTAGCTTCAACATCCAGCTTGCCAAGTAGGAAGGCACCCGCGTACTCAACGGCTAACTTTTCCAATACCGATAGCAGAGCGTTGCCGCTGGCGTTTGAAGGTGAATGACAGCCCAGTAGCACTGGCACCTGCATCGATGCTTCAAGCACTTGCTGAATATTGCCAGCGTCAAGCTCAATAATAACTTCTTCAGGTGTCACGGAAGGGCGAGCTGTGCCCGCTTCTTCGTTGTTGATATTAGCAGGTTCCGCGGTCAGCGGATTGCCGGTACGGGGGTCAATAATGGACATGGCTAGGCTCTGCATCGCTTGAAGTGGATTACGTGATGATATGTAGGCAATCGGGGAAGGATTCAAGGAAACAGCGGTAAATAAAGTACCTATCACAAAAAGGGCTGCTCAAGAATCGAAATCAGAGTGACTTGTCAGGCGTTTTAAGAACGACCTCTACTGTTGCATTTGCGACGTACCACTTGGTTTGTAAGAGGGTTTTGTCGCTATTCGGCGTATTCGTGCCAAAATGCGACTCATAAGTAATGCCACCCCGGCACGAGTGAGTGTTCACTGCAGTAATGGGAAACTAAGCAGCGCCAGCGCCACCTATACTAATAAAAAGAAAAACTGATGATCTAAGGTGACGGAGGGTAAATCGATGACATCAGACAAAGTAAAAGACCAGGCAGCAAATCACCATCGTGCGGGCGAACCGCAAACCCTTGGTTTTCTCCTGCTGAATAATTTCACGTTAATTTCCCTAGCTTCAGCCATTGAGCCTTTGCGGATGGCTAATCAATTGTCTGGCCGCGAACTATACCGCTGGTACACCCTAACCCAAGACGGTTTGCCGGTGCGCGCCAGTGATGGGCTGCAGGTAACGCCGGATGCTTCTATGCACGCACCCTTATCGCTAGAGTGGGTCGTTGTGTGCGGAGGAGTGGGGCCTCAGCATAGTGTTACTCGTGAGCATGTGCGTTGGCTTCAGTCGCAGTCGCGTCAACTCAAACGTTTAGGTTCGGTATGTACGGGAAGCTGGGCGCTAGGCCAAGCAGGGCTGCTTGATCACTATGAGACCAGTATCCATTGGGAGTGTTTGGCTTCCATGCAGGAAGCTTTCCCGAATGTCATTCTGACGACCTTTCTGTTTTCGATTGACCGGGATCGATTCACCGCGTCTGGCGGCACAGCACCGCTCGATATGATGCTTAACCTGATTGCTCATGACCATGGGCGTGAGCTGTCGGCAGGCATCTCAGAGATGTTTATCTATGAGCGTGTGCGTAACGAGCAGGATCAGCAGCGCGTTCCCCTTAAACATGTGCTGGGCACTACCCAGCCCAAGCTGTTGGAGATCGTCGCTTTGATGGAATCCAACCTTGAGGAACCGATCGAACTCGACGAGCTAGCTCGTTATGTCAATGTTTCGCGTCGTCAGTTAGAGCGCCTATTCCAACGCTATCTGCTCTGCTCGCCGTCGCGTTATTATCTCAAGCTGCGCTTAGTGCGTGCTAGACAATTGCTCAAGCAAACGCCTTTATCGATTATCGAAATTGCTTCCGTTTGTGGCTTCGTTTCTACGCCCCATTTTTCTAAGTGTTACCGTGAATACTTTGGCGTACCGCCAAGGAATGAGCGCCTCGGGGTGCATGATCGACAAGCAAATAATCACGCCAAGTCGCCACCGCTGATCAAACAGTGGGGGAGCGAGCCCAATGCCAATGAGCCTTTCTCAAGCGCTCAGCAGGCACTTGCATGTGCTCAGGGAGAGCCTACCTTTGCCAGCGTGACGCTGCTGAGCTGATATTGCCTACGCAGCCAACGATGAGAACGTGCTACCCAGCGTCGGGTAGCACGTTTTTTTATATTGCTACCGCGCTGCTGCAAATATCAAAAGATCCCAAGTAGCTGTCGTGTTCACGACACAATGACGTTTTTGGAATTTCCATCGTCGTTTCCAAGAGCGGCTCAAGCCAATGTCAGCGCTATGCTCGCTACATAACTCAATGTTGGAGCTTCGCTATGACACCTTCAGAACTGCACGATGATGCTATCGTCATCGATGGCTTGATTATCGCCAAATGGAATCGTGAGCTGCTTGAGGACATGCGGCGCGGTGGTTTGACGGCGGCTAACTGCACTGTTTCGGTGTGGGAAGGGTTTCAGGCCACGGTCGATAATATCGTCAAGTCAAACCAACTGATGGCCGAGTGTAGCGACCTGGTACGCCCGGTACGCACCACCGCTGATATCACGCGTGCGAAAGAAGAGGGCAAAACTGGAATCATCTTTGGTTTCCAGAATGCGCATGCGTTTGAGGATCAGATCGGCTATGTAGAGATCTTCAAGCAGCTGGGCGTGGGCATCGTCCAGATGTGCTACAACACCCAGAATCTAGTGGGAACCGGTTGCTACGAGCGTGACGGCGGTCTGTCTGGCTTTGGACGTGAAATCGTCGCTGAAATGAACCGTGTCGGCATTATGTGTGACCTCTCTCATGTTGGTGCGAAAACTTCTGAGGAGGTGATTCTCGAATCCAAAAAGCCGGTTTGCTACTCCCACTGCTTGCCTTCCGGGCTCAAAGAGCACCCGCGCAACAAATCCGATCAAGAGCTCAAGTTCATTGCTGATCACGGCGGTTTCGTCGGTGTCACTATGTTCGCACCTTTCCTCAAAAAGGGCATCGACTCCACCATCGAAGACTACTGTGAAGCGATCGAGTACGTCATGAATATCGTCGGTGAAGATGCTATCGGCATCGGCACTGATTTCACCCAGGGGCACGGCCAAGAGTTCTTCGAGTGGCTGACTCACGACAAGGGCTATGCCCGTCGCTTGACAGACTTTGGCAAGATCATTAACCCCAAAGGCATTCGCACCATCGGAGAGTTCCCCAATCTCACCGAGGCGCTTCTTAAGCGCGGCTTTAGTGAAACTCAGGTCAGGAAAGTCATGGGTGAGAACTGGGTGCGCGTCCTCAAGGATGTTTGGGGCGCCTAAACGCTTGCTCCATAAGATTGATAGGAGCGATGGGATAAGCCTGCTCCTTAGCCAAGAATAATGATGTAGAGGATGATACCCGTGACCAAACTGGCCCCCGCACTGCCTATCGAAGTCGATAGTGAAACCGGCGTCTGGACGACTGATGCGCTGCCGATGCTCTACGTGCCGCGACACTTTTTTATCAACAACCATGTGGCCATCGAAGAGGCGCTAGGTGCCGAGAAGTATGCCGAGATTCTCTACCAGGCTGGCTACAAGAGTGCCTGGCACTGGTGCGAGAAAGAGGCAGAGTGCCATGGCATCGAGGGTGTGGCCGTTTTCGAACACTATATGAATCGTCTCTCTCAGCGCGGCTGGGGGCTTTTCCTTACCGAGCAGATCGACCTCGAATCGGGCACCGCGCAGGTGCGCCTTGAGCACAGTGCGTTCGTTTACCAGTTGGGCAAGACCGGTAAAAAAGAGGAGTACATGTTCACTGGCTGGTTCGCCGGTGCCATGGATCAAATCCTCGCCGCCAGCGGGAGCTCGCTGCGCACGGTGGCCGAGCAGACCCAGAGTGCCGCCGAAGAGGGCTGTGACGTTGGCCTCTTCACTGTCCAGCCGCTGAACGACGCCGCCCGCTAGCCAGGGGTAGAGGAGAGACGCACATGGCATTCGACGCAATTTTCCAGCCGATCGAGATCGGCAAGCTGACCATCCGCAACCGCGTGGTGAGTACCGCTCACGCCGAAGTGCACGCCACCGACGGCGGCATGACCACCGAGCGTTACGTCAGGTACTATGAAGAGAAGGCCAAGGGTGGCTGTGGCCTGTGTATCTGCGGTGGCTCATCGGTGGTCTCCATTGACAGCCCCCAGGGCTGGTGGAGTTCGGTGAACCTCTCCACCGACCGCATCATTCCGCACTTCCAGAACCTGGCCGATGCCGTGCACAAGCATGGCGGCAAGATCATGATTCAGATTACCCACATGGGGCGACGCTCACGTTGGGATGGCTTCGATTGGTCGACGCTGGTATCCCCCTCTGGCATTCGCGAACCGGTACACCGCTCCACCTGCAAGACTATCGAGGTGGAAGAGATTTGGCGGATTATCGGTGACTTCGCCCAGGCGGCGCGGCGAGCGAAGGAGGGCGGGCTTGATGGTGTCGAACTGTCCGCCGTGCACCAGCACCTGATCGACCAGTTCTGGAGCCCGCGGGTCAATAAGCGCGAGGATGAATGGGGCGGTAGTTTCGAAAATCGCATGCGCTTCGGCATGGAAGTACTCAAAGCGGTACGTGCCGAAGTGGGCGATGACTTCTGCGTCGGTATGCGTATCTGCGGCGACGAGTTCCACCCCGACGGTCTGTCGCATGACGACATGAAGCAGATTGCTGCCTACTACGATGCCACTGGCATGGTGGACTTCTTCGGCGTCATCGGTTCTGGCTGTGACACCCATAACACACTGGCCAACGTTATCCCCAATATGTCTTTCCCACCGGAGCCTTTTCTACATCTGGCGGCGGGGATCAAGGAAGTGGTCAATGTGCCGGTGATCCACGCCCAGAATATTAAAGACCCCAATCAGGCTCAGCGTATTCTCGAAGGGGGCTACGTGGATCTGGTAGGCATGACCCGGGCGCATATTGCTGATCCTCACCTGATTGCCAAGATCAAGATGGGGCAGATCGATCAGATTAAGCAGTGCGTAGGGGCAAACTACTGCATCGACCGCCAGTACCAGGGGCTAGACGTACTGTGTATTCAAAACGCTGCCACATCGCGGGAATACATGGGTCTGCCGCATATCATTGAAAAGACCGAAGGCGCCAAGCGCAAAGTCGTGGTAGTCGGCGGTGGCCCCGGCGGTATGGAGGCGGCTCGGGTTGCCGCTGAGCGTGGTCATGATGTCACCCTGTTTGAGGCCGCTGATGCCCTGGGTGGGCAGATCACTATCGCTGCTCAGGCGCCGCAGCGCGACCAAATCGCCGGTATCACTCGTTGGTATCAGTTGGAGCTGGCACGCCTAAAAGTCGATCTGCGACTAGCGACTCGTGCTGATGAGGCAACCTTGCTTGATCTGCGTCCCGATATCGTGGTGCTCGCCACCGGCGGTCAGCCCTTCCTGAGCCAGCACCCGGAGTGGGGCTACTCGGAGAACCCTGAAGAGAGCCTGGTGGTCAGCACTTGGGACATCCTCTCCGGTAAGGTCGCACCCGGTAAAAACGTGCTGATTTATGACGCCATCTGCGAATTCTCCGGCGTCTCGGCGGCGGATTTCCTGGCCGACAAGGGCGCCAAGGTCGAGATCGTCACCGACGATATCAAGCCCGGCGCGGCGGTGGGCGGCACCACCTTCCCCCCTTACTACCGCAGCCTATATGAGAAAGAAGTGATCATGTCCTCTGATTTGATGCTGCATAAGGTCTACCGCGAGGGCGACGGCCTAGTGGCAGTGCTCGAAAATGAGTATACCGGTGCTTTGGAAGAGCGCGTGGTTGATCAGGTGGTCGTAGAAAACGGCGTGCGCCCTGACGAAGCGCTTTATTACGCCCTTAAAGAGCAGTCCCGCAACAAAGGGCAGGTGGATCTTGAAGCGCTCTATGCGATTCAGCCGCAGCCCTGTCTGAGCGAAGAGGGAGATGGCTTCCTGCTATTCCGTCTGGGCGACTGTACAGCTCCGCGTAACACTCACGCGGCCATCTACGACGCCCTGCGAATCTGCAAGGACTTTTGACCTGAGCGAGAGCCGGGACGCCGACGGAAGACCGTAGTGAGGGTCATTTGCCATGGCCGTAAAACAGCTCCATACGTTTACGGCATTTCCGCCATCCGTGGCGGCTAAATGGCAAAGGTAGCGCCCAGGAATGGGATTACTGCGCCCTTGCAGCGGTCTGCCGCCGGAGCAGTCCCGCCGCGACAGATGAGGTGAGTACCATGCTCGATACGCTCTTGCCGATACTGATTTTTACTGCCCTAGCGCTGGCAGTCATCGGCGCTGTACGCCGCATATGCCTGTGGCGTCAGGGTCGCCCCTCACAGGTTAACCTGTTCAAGGGGTTAATGGCTCTGCCGCGCCGCTACTTGGTGGATCTGCACCATGTCGTGGGGCGCGACAAAATGATCTCCAATACCCACGTGGCCACCGCCGGGGGATTCGTGGCTGCCGCCGTGCTGATGATTCTGGTGCATGGTCTTGGTATCGCTAATCCATTGCTAGGCGGGTTGCTGTTACTGGCTAGTGCATCCATGTTCGTCGGCAGCCTGTTCGTAGCGCGTCGGCGGCTTAACCCACCTGCACGGCTCTCCAAAGGCCCTTGGATGCGCCTGCCCAAGAGCCTGATGGCGTTTTCGATAGGCGTCTTCCTGATCACACTGCCCACGGTGGGGCTATTGCCCGAAGGCGTAGTCGAAGGTAGCAGTAGCTGGCTTCTGGCGCTGGTGTTAGCGGGCGTTGTGGTTTGGGGGCTGGGCGAAATGTTCTTTGGCATGACCTGGGGAGGCCCAATGAAGCATGCCTTCGCTGGCGCCTTACATCTCGCCTTTCACCGTCGTGCTGAGCGCTTTGGTGGCGGCCGGTCAACGGGGCTCAAAGCGCTGAACCTGGAAGATGAGACAGCGCCTCTGGGCGTAGAAAAGCCTGCTGACTTTACCTGGAATCAACTGCTGGGCTTCGATGCCTGCGTCCAGTGCGGTCGCTGTGAAGCGGTGTGCCCGGCGTTTGCTGCTGGTCAGCCGCTCAACCCCAAGAAACTGATTCAAGACATGGTGGTGGGCATGGCCGGTGGCAGTGATGCGGGTTATGCCGGCTCTCCCTACCCGGGTAAGCCCGTCGGCGAACACGCAGGTGCATCCCATTTGCCCATCGTGGCGCTGGAAGGCAAGGCGCTCGTCGATGCCGAGACGCTATGGTCGTGCACCACCTGCCGCGCGTGTGTCGAAGAGTGCCCAATGATGATTGAGCACGTGGATGCGATTGTCGATATGCGTCGCCACCTTACCTTGGAGCGGGGCAAGACGCCCAATAAAGGGGCTGAGGTACTCGACAACCTGATTGCCACCGACAACCCTGGCGGCTTTGACCCAGGCTCACGGCTTAACTGGGCGGCAGATCTGAACCTACCGTTAATGGCCGACCTACAGCAGGTTGATGTGCTGTTGTGGTTAGGGGATGGCGCCTTTGATATGCGTAACCAGCGAACCCTACGTGCCCTGGTTAAAGTGCTACGTGCTGCCGGAGTCGACTTCGCCGTGTTAGGGACTGAAGAGCGCGACAGTGGTGATGTGGCAAGACGGTTGGGCGATGAAGCGACTTTCCAATCCCTAGCTAAGCGCAATATTGCCACCCTGGCTAAGTATCGCTTCCAGCAGATTGTCACCTGTGATCCGCATAGCTTTCATGTGCTGAGCAATGAGTACGGCGACTTTCTTCAAGAAGGGCAAGGTGGCAGCGGTTCAAATGCCAACTACGAGGTGCGCCACCACAGTACCTTTATTGCTGAATTATATGACGCCGGACGGCTGAGCTTCGCTCCCTGGAAAGGTGGCAGCGTTACTTATCACGACCCATGTTACTTGGGGCGCTATAACGGTGAATACGAAGCCCCCCGGCGAGTGCTTAAAGCGCTGGGTATCCAAGTTGCTGAGATGGAGCGCTCAGGGTTCCGTTCGCGCTGCTGTGGCGGTGGTGGTGGGGCGCCAATCACGGATATCCCTGGTGAGCGCCGTATTCCTGATATGCGCATGAATGACGTTAAAGAGAGCGGCGCCGAGCTAGTGGCGGTAGGTTGCCCACAGTGCACTGCCATGTTGGAAGGCGTGGTGGATGCTAGCGCCGAAGTGCGTGATATCGCTGAGCTGGTAGCGGATGCCCTGGTGGAGCGTCCTGCTGGCGATGCGTCTGGTGTATCCCGTCGAAACACTGCAGTGACAACTGCTGAAGAGGTGGCCTTATGAGTGAGATTATTCGCCGCGATCCGCGCCGCGAGTGGATCGCCCGAAACCGTCTTCATCCAGACCACGCCAGTGTGCTCGCCGCTCTTGGTGTCAACAGTGAGGGCGGCGGAGCAGCTAGTGAGTGGCTGGGCCCCAACGGCGTGGTGCGTAAAAATCCTCGCGCCATAGGCTTTATCGGCCCCAATGGCGTCAAACGGATCGATCGTAGCGGCCTCCAACAAGGTGGGCAGGCCACCGCGACCACCACGGCGGCTCGTGATAGCCGCCGTAGGGTGACCATTGATCAGCCTGCCTTTATGGTCGCCGTGGTACCTGACCTGACCGGTGGGCGCCTTTCAAGCCATGACAAGGATCTGTTGGGACTAGCTAGACGTGTGGCCGATGCTGATGCCGAACAGCCTGGCGCTGTGGTAGCGATCTTATTCGGCGAGCATAAGGAGGAGGCGCTTGGCGAAGCCGGAATCGATCGTGTCGTGCATCTTGATGATGAACTTTACGCTGGGTTTGCTCCTGAGGCACGGCTCGCGGTGTTAAGTGCCGTCGAACGTGAAATGACGCCGCGCTTCTGGCTGTTGCCGGACTCGCCACTAGGCGGGGCTGATCTGGGGCGGCGGCTTGCCTTGCGGCTGGGGGAGCGCGCTGCCACAGGGGTATGGCAGGTGGAAGCTGATAATGAGGCCTCTTTGGGTTGGCGCTGTACTGCCCGTGGTGCTGCTGGGAGCCTGGATATCCAGCGTCCTCTGCCGCGAGTTGCCCTGACACTGGCCGAGTGCGCCGAACCGGTGGACGAAACGCGCCACGCGGCGGAGCCTGTGAGTCTGGCGGCGCCTATTCCCACCACGCTATCGCGCATTGAAGATCTGGGGCAGGTGGCAGTGGATCCCGCTGGCGTGGCGCTGGCAGAGGCTGAATTCATCCTTTCGGGTGGCAACGGTGTTAAACAGTGGGACGCCTTCCATCATGCTGCGAAAGTGCTCGGTGCTACCGAAGGAGCCTCGCGTGTCGCGGTGGATGACGGCTTTATGGCGCGCGACCGTCAGGTAGGCGCGACCGGTACTTGGGTGACCGCCCGAGTCTATATGGCGGTGGGTATTTCCGGTGCTATCCAACACTTACAGGGCATTCAACGCTGCGATAAGGTGGTGGCAATCAATCTCGACCCGGGGTGCGACATGATCAAACGCGCTGACCTGGCAGTGATAGGCGACAGCACGCAAATTCTTGCTGCGTTAGTGGCGATGGTGGAACAGCAGCGAGGAGGGCAGCGCGATGCGGCCTGAACAACAGCAAACACAACAAAAAACAGCTATCAACGTAGCGGTGCTGGTCTCCATCGGTCGTCACCCCACCACCGGTCGTGCTAGGCGCGCCGAGCAGGATGCCCGCGGTCTGGAACTTGCGCTAGCCGTAGCAGCAGAGCTGCCGGGTAGCCAGATTGACCTGCTGCACGCGGGTTCTAAGGATGTCGACAGCGAGGCCGCTCTACGCGGTTACTTAGGGATGGCCACGGGCGTTGGGATGGCCACGGGCGTTGGGATGGCCACGGACGTTGGTATGTCCACAGGCGTCGGCATGGGGCTTGAGTCCATGACCTTGCTGGAACAGCCTGAAGGCAGCGATGCTATTTTGCCTCTGGTGGAGCATTTAGCCGCTACCTCACCTCAGCTAGTGATCACCGGTGCCCGAGCTGAGCGCGGGGAAGGCTCTGGGCTTTTGCCCTATGCGTTGGCAGAACACCTCGGTTGGCCGTTAGTTAATAGCTTAGCGTCCATAGAGACGGTGGAAAATGGTGTGGTAACGCTGCTTCAAGCGTTGCCGCGGGGCCAGCGTCGTCGTCTCAAGGTGCGCCTACCCGCTATCATCAGCGTGGATGAAGCAGCGCCGGCGGCGCGTCAGAGCGCTTTCGGCCCGGCTCGTCGAGCCACCTTCTTGGCGGTGCCCACTAGCTCTGAAGCCGACGGTGAGTTGGCCCAGTGGCACTTGGGGCCCGCACGCAAACGGCCTAAGCGTCTGAAAATCATCAAAGCCGCTTCAGCAAGGGACCGCTTTAAAGCGGCGGCTTCCAAAGCCGAGGGAAAAGGCGGACAAGTGCTTACCGATGTTACTCCCGAGCAGGGTGCAGAGGCGATTTACAAGCTGCTCAAGGAAGAGGACGTGCTACGCTGAAGCCTTTTGATCACGGCCTGTTAGCAATCTTAAAGCCCGCCCTTTGTTGGCGGGTTTCTTAATAGCTATTTTTTGATCGCTGAGCCTTTGTTGTATAAATCGTCTTTGTTGTATAAATCTTAGATATAAATCGTAGACTTTCTAAGGCTTTACGTTCTCTGTCGTTATCTTCTGCAGTGCTGTGATGAGCTATTTGTCAGCAAAGCCAGGATAAAGCCGCAGGCGCTGCCTTTCTCGCTGTAGCCCCATCCAGGCGTGGAGCACTAGTACCGTGATGACGATGACCCCGCCCAATAGTGTTGATGCCGTTGGCGTCTCGCCTAATAGCCACCAAACCCATAGTGTGCCCAATGCGGTTTCCACCAGGTAAAACAGTGCCACCTCGGTGGACGGCAGGTAACGGGTGGCGCTATTGATCAGTGCCGTGGCCAGGGGCATCTGCACTAGTCCCATTAGTGCCAGCACACTATAACGCTCGACATCTAGCGCCAGCGGCGAGGCCATGGGCAGCGCAATTGCGGCTGAGAGCAACCCGCCACCAGCAATCACCGTCATAGGGTCAATGGCTGGATAACGGCGTAGTAAGGTCAGGTTGCCGCCGATGGCCGCCGCGGCCGTTAAGGCATACAGGTTACCTACTAGCATTCCCATGGCGCCTTCGCCCAAGAACACCAACCCCATCCCCAGCATGCAGACGGCAATGGCTACCAAGGTTCTGAGTGGCACCTTTTCATGTAGGAAAACCCGTGAAAACAGTGCGGCAAACAGTGGCGCTGTGCTTAGTATGACGACCACGTTGGCGACATTGGCGTTCATCACGGCGAGCACGAAGAGGCTCGACATGAGACCCAGCAGCAGCGCTGAGGCGAACGAAGAAAATGGATGGCTTCTCAGTGCCGTTAAGCGATTCCCCACACAGCACAGGACTCCCAGTACGCAGAACATTAACAAACCGCGCCAGAATACGATGGTCCAGCCATCGGTATTGGCTAGGCGGATCAGCAGGCCATCGAAACTGAGGCACACTACGCCCAGTATCACCATGACCAGGCCGCGCTGGTAAGAGTTTGACTGCATTGTCTTGATTCCCGATCGATAAAAGAGGGCTACCGCCCGCGGGTTGGGCGGGCGGTAGCGGGGAGATTAGTTGGCGGTTTTGGGTATCGAGTTAAGTTGTCGCCACTCCTTATTGAGGCCTAAGTAAAGGCTGACGCACATCATTAATAGTACCAGTGTGAAGGGCAGCCCGGTGGCTACCGCGCCGGCCTGAAGCGCACTGAGCGCAGTGCTACCACCGCCATACAGCAGTACTCCAGCAATCACACCTTCAAGTGCGGCCCAGAAAACACGCTGGCCCTTAGGTGCATCGGTTTTGCCACCGGCCGTGATGTTATCGATTACCAACGAGCCGGAGTCTGATGAAGTGATGAAGAAAACCAGCACCAGAACAATGGCTAGTGTTGACGTTATGCTGGTGAGAGGTAACTGTTCCAGCATATGGAACATGGCAAGTGAGACATCACCAATGCCGTTGGCCAGTTCGCCTATGCCGTTAGTCGCCTGAAACAGCGCTGTACCGCCAAAGGCGCTCATCCAAACCAGCGTGACCAGCGTTGGTACCAGCAGTACGGCAATGAGAAACTCCCGAACGGTGCGTCCGCGCGATACGCGAGCGATAAACATGCCGACAAACGGAGACCAGGAGATCCACCACGCCCAGTAAAAGATGGTCCAGCCATGATACCAAGTGTCATCGTCGCGGCCAATCCAGTTCGACAGCGGCAAAAGGTGGCTTATATAGTCTAGTGTTGTGGTGCCAATCCCGGCCAATATCATCAGTGTCGGGCCTGCTATCACAACGAATAGCAGCAGCATCGCCGCGATGATCATATTAATGTTTGAGAATAGCTTTACCCCACCGTCGATACCCCGCCATACCGAGAATAGTGCAATCACCGTGACCACTAGGATGATCGCTAGCTGAGTACCAATAGTGTTGGGGATGCCGAACAGGTAGGCGAGTCCACCTGCTGCTTGGGTAGCACCAAAGCCAAGCGAGGTGGCTAGGCCGAAAATAGTGGCGAGTACGGCAAGAATATCGATGATATGACCTGCCCAGCCGCGGGTACGCTCACCTAGCAGTGGATAAAAGGCGGAGCGGAGCGTGAGTGGCAAGCCCTTATTGTAGGCAAAGAATGCCAGTGAGAGTGCGACGACTGCGTAGATTGCCCAGGGGTGCAGCCCCCAATGAAACATGGTCGCCCCCATGGCGGCGCTGGCGCCTTCCGGTGTGCCTGCGGGGGCGTTGAGGGGTGTACCATACCAGTCGGTGTAATAGGCCACGGGCTCTGCAACGCTCCAGAACATGAGGCCGATACCCATACCCGCCGCAAATAGCATGGCGAACCAGGAGGTGCGCGAGTACTCCGGTTTGGCATCGCTACCGCCCAAACGAATTCGCCCGAGCGGCAAGCAGATTAGTACAAGGCAGAACACCACAAAGGTATTGCCTGCAATCATAAACAGCCAGTCAAAGTGTTCAATTGACCAGTTCTTGGCAAGCCCTAGGTGCGTATTAGCGGCATCTGGGTAAACCAGTGCGTAAAGAATGAATAGCAGAATGGCGAGAGCAGAGAGTGGGAAGACGGGATTATGAAAATCTAACCCCATTATCTGAGTGTTGTCCTGTCCGGGCGACAGAACCGGGTCGTCATTGTTCTTCATTGGCTTTCCTTGGTGGTTCTTGTTAGGTGTCGGGTATGCGTCACGATCGCCGACGCTAGGAATTGTTGGGTCTGTTTTGGAGAAGGAGTGTCGTGAAAACGACCTTCATCTATTCATCTTGGCTGGCATGTCTTGAATAGATATGTGAGTGCCTTTGTGGGGTAAGTCCTTAGGCACGGAGGGGATAGGGTGGGAAAGCGCAATCCACCATCAAGCGCATAACAATGAACAACAGGAGCTAGCCATGAATGCAGCCAACCGCGGAGTGGTCTATAAAGGGCCGGGTGAAGTCGCCGTCGAATCTATTGCCTACCCTGAGCTCGCCATCGGTAATCGCAAGTGCGATCACGGCGTGATTCTTAAAGTTGTCACCACCAATATCTGCGGTAGCGACCAGCATATGGTGCGCGGCCGCACCACTGCGCCATCCGGTTTGGTGCTGGGTCACGAGATTACGGGTTTGGTGGTCGAGTGTGGTCGCGACGTGGAGTTTATCCGGCCTGGCGACCTCGTCTCTGTGCCGTTTAATATTGCCTGCGGTCGCTGTCGTAACTGTAAAGAAGGCCGTACTGGCATCTGCTTGAACGTGAACCCCTCTCGTCCGGGGGCTGCTTATGGCTATGTCGATATGGGCGGCTGGGTGGGTGGCCAGACCGAATATGTCATGGTGCCCTACGCCGACTTTAATCTGCTGAAGTTCCCTGATGCCGATCAAGCGATGGAGAAGATCAAGGATTTAACGCTACTTTCCGATATCTTCCCCACCGGCTTCCACGGTTGCGTTACGGCTGGCGTTGGCCCTGGCAGTACGGTTTATATTGCCGGCGCTGGCCCTGTGGGCCTAGCAGCGGCAGTTTCTGCTCAACTGCTTGGCGCGGCTTGTGTGATTGTCGGCGATATGGTCGAAGACCGTTTAGCCCAAGCGCGTAGCTTTGGCTGTGAGACCATTGACCTGACTCAAGACGGCGATATGGCCGACAAGATTGAGGTGATTCTCGGTGAGCGTGAAGTCGATGCCTTTGTCGACTGTGTTGGTTTTGAGGCCCACGCCTGCGGCTGCAACCATGGTAAAGAAGCACCTGCGACCGTGCTGAACTCAGCGATGTCGCTAACTCGCGCGGGCGGCCAAATCGGTATTCCTGGCCTGTATGTGACCGAAGACCCGGGTGCTGCTGACGATGCCGCCAAGCAAGGTGCTTTGAGCATGCGTTTTGGCCTCGGCTGGGCCAAATCCCACAGTTTTCATACTGGACAGTGCCCGGTAATGAAGTACCACCGCCCGCTGATGCAGGCGATTCTATTCGGTAAAGTTAAGATCGCCGATGCGGTAAATGTACAGATGATCACCCTGGATCAGGCACCCCAAGGATATGCCGACTTTGATGGCGGAGCCGCAAAGAAATTTGTCATTGACCCCCACGGCAGCGTGCCTGCATAAGCCGGAAGTACCTGCCCACTCGCAGGGGAGATAGATAGCCCGAAATAGATAGCCCGAAATAGATAGCCCGAAATAGATAGTCAGAAATAGATAGTCAGAAATAGATAATTCGATATAGATAGTTTGGTATAGATGGTCCAGGATAGATAGCAAGACCCTAGACGGCACCCCGCGGGGTGCCGTCTTCGTTTATTCGGCATCACGCCAATCAAAATAATAATGAGTGACCCATGACCGTCCAGACCGTGACCCCCAAGCGCCGCTTTCGCGGCAAGCCCCGCGGCCGTGAACTCGATCCCGTCTGTCTTGAGGGATTGCGTGATCTGCTGGGCGATGAACGCAACGACGCCGCATTGCGCCGACGCGATTTATTGATCGAACACCTGCATGCTCTTCAGGATACCCGAGGGCATTTATTGCTGGCAGACCTGCGTGCCCTGGCAACTTATATGAACCTGCCTATGGCAGCGGTCTATGAGACAGCGACCTTTTATGCCCACTTCGATGTTATCCATGATGACCAGGATGTGCCCCCGGCATTGACCATCCGCGTTTGCGACTCTCTGGTTTGCCAGTTAGCTGGCGCTGAGGCGCTTAAAGCGCAGTTGGAGGCAAATGTCGATATCGAGCAGGTACGGGTGTTGCGTGCGCCATGCATGGGGCGCTGCGACACTGCGCCCGTCGTGGAGGTCGGCCATCGCCACTTGGGGCGAGCCGACGCGGCTCAAGTTCAGGCGGCTATTGATGGTGACGACACTCACCCCGAACCTATCGATTGGCAACGCCTTGAAAACTATCGTAGCGAGGATGGTTTTGCATTGCTCCAGGCCTGCCGCAACGGGGAAGTAACGGTCGAAGCATTGATGGAAGTGATGCAGCAGGCCAACCTGCGTGGTTTAGGAGGTGCGGGTTTTCCTACTTTTAAGAAATGGCAGTTTGTGCGTCAGGAGGCTGGTCCCCGCTACTGTGCCATTAATGCCGACGAGGGTGAGCCCGGTACCTTTAAGGATCGTTATTATCTGGAGCGTTCGCCGCACCAATTTCTTGAAGGAGCCTTGGTCAGTGCTTGGGCGATAGACGCCGAGGCGCTGTATATCTACCTACGCGATGAGTATCCAGCGTTACATGTCGTGCTGCGCGAGGCGATTGGCGAGCTTGAAGCCGCTGGCCTAGTGGCGCCGGGATATATCGTGCTACGCCGCGGGGCGGGTGCTTACATCTGCGGCGAAGAGTCGGCGATGATTGAGTCCCTCGAAGGCAAGCCGGGTAAGCCCCGCCAGCGTCCTCCGTTTGTGGCTCAGCAAGGGCTCTTTGACCGGCCAACGCTGGTTAACAACGTCGAGACCGTCTACTGGATTCCGATGATCTGGCAGCGTGGCGCTGAGGCTTTTGCCAGTCAGGGCCGCCATGGTCGCGTGGGACTGCGCAGTTTCTCGGTGTCGGGACGAGTTAAGCAGCCTGGTGTTTATCTGGCGCCAGCCGGCATCACGCTAAGCGAGTTAATTGACGAGTACTGTGGCGGCATGGCGGAAAATCATCGCTTGGCGGCTTACCTACCTGGCGGTGCCTCTGGCGGCATTCTGCCCGCCACTAAAGCTAATATTCCTCTCGACTTCGATACCCTCCAGGAGCACGGCTGTTTTATCGGCTCGGCCGCAGTGATCGTGCTTTCCGATCAGGATGATTTACGCTGTGTGGCGACCAACTTGTTGGCTTTTTTTGCCGATGAGTCCTGTGGCCAATGCACGCCGTGCCGGGTGGGAACAGAGAAAATGCTGACGCTGCTTGAGCGTAACGAATGGGACGCAGGGCTTCTGACGCAACTCTCCCAAGTGATGATCGATGCGTCTATTTGTGGGCTTGGCCAAGCGGCACCCAACCCAGTACTGGGGTTGCTCAAAGACTTCCGTAGCGAGCTTGCTGCCCAGAGCGTCATCATTAAGGGATAAAGGAGATCAGCATGAGCGAGCAGAGTTCACACAAACGCTTTACCCTGACCCTGGACGGCGTTGAGGTCAGCGCTTACCCCGGTGAAACCCTCTGGCAAGTCGCCAAGCGTGCAGGCGAGACCATTCCGCATCTGTGTTTCAAGGATGCCAGCGGCTATCGCGCCGACGGTAACTGCCGTGCTTGTATGGTAGAAATCGAGGGCGAGCGCACCTTGGCCGCAAGCTGTCTGCGTCAGGCGGCGCCGGGCATGGTCGTCAATAGCGCCAGCTCCGAACGAGCACGCACGGCTCGCCAGATGGTCATGGAAATGCTGCTGGTTGATCAGCCCGAGCGCGGAGAGAGCCCCGACCGCTCAAGCCATTTCTGGGCAATGGCTGACCAGCTGGCCATTGATGCCACCGCGGTGCGCCGCAAGCTGCCCAAGCGCGAAGAGCGTGAGACGGCTACCGTGCATCATGTGGCGCCTAGGGCAGGTCGCCTGGAGCAAGACAGCAGCCACTCAGCCATGCGCGTTAATCTGGATGCCTGCATTGAGTGCAATCTATGTGTGCGCGCCTGTCGTGAAGTGCAGGTCAACGATGTTATCGGTCTGGCGCATCGAGGTGCGGCAGTCAAGATAGTATTTGATTTCGACGACCCCATGGGAGACAGCACCTGTGTTGCTTGCGGTGAGTGTGTTCAAGCTTGCCCTACTGGGGCTTTAATGCCTGCTACCCTGGTGGACGAGCAAGGGCGCGGAGACTCTGCTGTGGCTGAGCGTAAGGTTGACTCAGTGTGTCCCTACTGCGGCGTTGGCTGTCAGCTTACCTACCACATTAAGGACGATAGGATCCTTTATGTGGAGGGCCGCGACGGCCCCTCTAACGAGAACCGACTCTGTGTTAAAGGTCGCTTCGGCTATGACTATCCGCGTCATCCATCTCGGATTATCACTCCGCTGATTCGACGCGCAGGTGTCGCAAAGGGAATCGATCCAGATTTCGACCCTGCCAAGCCACTGACGCACTTCCGCAAGGCGAGCTGGGATGAAGCCCTCGAGGTGGCCGCCAGCGGTCTTGTGAACCTTAAACTGAATCACGGCCCTGATGCCTTGGCGGGGTTCGGTAGTGCCAAATGCTCTAACGAAGAAGCGTGGCTATTCCAGAAGCTGGTGCGAACCGGCTTTGGCTCCAACCATGTGGATCACTGTACCCGCTTGTGTCACGCCAGCTCGGTAGCAGCGCTTATGGAGTGTATTGGCTCGGGTTCAGTGACGGCTTCTTTTATGCAGACCAGTCAAGCCGATGTAGTGATTCTTACCGGCTGTAATCCCGCGGTAAACCACCCGGTGGCGGCCACCTTTTTCAAGCAGGCTGCCAAGCGCGGCACCAAAATAGTGATACTCGACCCCCGTGGTCAGGCGTTAGATGCCTACGCTTATCGCAGTGTTCGCTTTTCACTGGGTGCTGATGTGGCGCTGTTTAACGCCATGCTCAATGTGATTATCAGCGAAGAGCTTTATGACACGGCCTATATCGCCGAGCATACCGAAGGCTTTGAGGCGCTCAAAACGCATACGGTGGACATGACCCCCGAAGCGATGAGCGGTTTGTGCGGTGTTGAGCCAGAGATCATTCGCGAAGTGGCCAGGCTGTATGCGAACGCCGAGCGGGCAATGATTTTCTGGGGCATGGGCATTTCCCAGCATACTCATGGGACCGACAATGCCCGCTGTTTGATCTCGCTGGCGCTGGCTTGCGGCCAGACTAGTCGTCCTGGGACTGGTCTGCACCCCCTGCGTGGACAAAACAACGTTCAAGGGGCGTCTGATGCTGGCCTGATTCCCATGGTAATGCCGGACTACCAGCCGGTCAGCGATGCCCAGGTACGCAGTGCTTTCGAAGAGCTGTGGAATACCAAGCTGGATCCCACGCCGGGGCTCACCGTGGTGGAAATTATGGACGCTATCACTGCGGGCACCATTCGCGGTATGTATATCCTGGGTGAAAACCCGGCGATGTCCGACCCAGATCTGGCCCATGCACGGGCGGCGTTGGCCAAGCTGGAACACCTAGTGGTACAGGATCTTTTTGTTACTGAAACCGCTCAATTCGCCGATGTCATTCTGCCGGCCTCCGCTTGGCCCGAGAAGGACGGCACCGTCACCAACACCAATCGGCAAGTGCAGATGGGGCGTGCGGCCTTGCCACTGCCGGGCCAGGCCAAGCCGGACTGGTGGATTATCCAGGAAATGGCCAAACGCTTCGGCCTCAACTGGAATTATCAGCATCCGCAGGACGTTTTCGCCGAGATGAAACAAGGTATGGCCTCTCTCGACCATATTTCCTGGGAGCGTTTGGAGCGTGAGCAGTCGGTGACCTACCCTTGCCCAGCGGAGGGTGTGCCGGGGCAAGACGTAGTCTTCAGCGAGGTCTTCCCCACGGCCAGTGGTCGGGCGAAGTTCGCGCCTACGCGCCCGCTGCCACCGGATGAGCCAGTCGATAACGACTACCCGACGGTGCTAACCACTGGCCGTCAGTTAGAACACTGGCATACCGGATCCATGACCCGTCGTGCCAAAGTGCTCGATGACCTGGAGCCGGAAGCCGTGGCGAGCTTAGCGCCTGCTGAGCTTATCCGGCTGGGATTGGCGCCAGGCGATGACCTGACAATCACCACCCGGCGAGGGGCCATCACTCTCAAGGTCAGGACGGATCCGGGCATGCCCGAGGGAATGGTTTTCGTGCCTTTCTGTTATGAAGAAGCGGCGGCGAACTTACTTACCAACCCGGCGCTGGATCCGTATGGAAAGATTCCAGAGTTCAAGTACGCCGCTTGCCGGTTGAGTCGCTCTGAACCCCATATAAAGCGAGTTAGTTAGTCAGAAGGGGGGAGATAAACTGTCTGGAGTATCAATGTCATAGCATACGCCAGGATCATTGAGTGAGATTTTTACGATATGATCACTATACCGCTGGAGAATAGCGGATGCGCCGCTGGGATGACGTAAATCAGCGATATGTTTCCAAAATTTTCTACCAAAAATAACCGGGTGGCCAGGAACCTGTAGGTGTGTTGGTTGAACGATATTTTCTGTGCTAGACATGTCTGCTAATAACTTACACGTTTTTTGAGTCACCCAAGGGAGATCGGCAAGCCAAACCGCCGCGGATCGGTAATTATTAAATTTTTCGTCTGAACGTAGATGTTTGAAAGCATCGCTAATGCTGTACCCAAGTCCTAAATGACTGCGCTGGCTAACTAGCGTTGGGGTGATTGGAGAAAGACCGAGCGACTGCGCCTTATCACCTTCTTTAAGCACAACGGTAATGTTTGGAAAGTGTTGCTGAATAGTTAGCAACGTGGAGGTCAGTAGTGTCTTTCCATTGCTTAATTGAGCAATTCTTTTATCGCTACCAAAACGACGAGACTGGCCGGCTGCCATGACAATCACGATGATATCACTACAGCTCATGACGTGTTTTTCCACGATAAACACGATGAATATCGGCCATGACGGCTAACGCAATTTCAGCCGGTGTTTTGCTGCCTAAATTAAGCCCAATGGGCATGTTAATGCGTGATACTTGGGCACTTGTTAGGCCGCCAGAACGCAGCAGCCGCTCCGCGCGCTGTTGTGAGGTTTGCTGGGAGCCCATAACGCCAATATAAAAGGCTTCCGTTCGGACAGCTTCGATCATCGCTAAATCATCGATACGTGGGTCGTGGGTCAAGGCCACAACGGCGGTATTGGCATGGCAGCCACCTGATGAAATAAACACCGAAGGTAGAACTGCCTGTACTTCCACTCCCGCGACCGCAAAATTTCGCCTAGCCTCGTCTCTGGGGTCACAGACAATCACTTCAACCCCCAGCGTTTGGGCAAACAGCGCACAGGGTGAAGAGACGGAGGAGATCCCCGCGATAATCAGCCGTAGCGCAGGGCCTATGCGAATATTGACGTTATCGGTATCAACAATAACGGTGGGCTCGGTGTTTTTCGAGGGGTTAAAGCGCTTGCCGCTGCCATCCAGTTTGATACAGCGGGTTAGCGGTTGGCGACCCAGTAGCGTGGCATGTACGACTTCTAAGTGAGTGAGGTTTTCGGTGTTGGGCGCTAGCCGTTCAACCAGCACTTCAAGGCTACCACCGCAGGGTAAACGAATATTCTCTGAACCAGCGTTATCGCCACCGCCATAGCGCACCCGTTGAACCGGTTTGCTAAACTCACCCGTTTGAAGCCTGGCGATAAAATCATCTTCGACACAGCCGCCCGACAGTGATCCCAGATAGTCGCCTGTCGAACATGCTACTAGCATGGCACCTGGCTCTCGGGGAGCCGAGCCAAAGGTTTTTAGCACCGTACACAACCAAACAGTCTGGCCCTGGTTGGCCCATTTCAACGCGCGTTCGATAACCTGTAGATCAAGGTGTTGCATTAACTAGCCGCCTCCATGGGGAGTTGAAGAGAGGCCTTCAGTGAGTCGCGAATGGTGTCAGGGGTAAAAGGGGGATGGGTAAAGCGCACCCCCGTGGCATCAAAAAGCGCATTGGCAATCGCAGGAGCGCCGGGTAGTGAGGCGGACTCTCCAACGCCGAGTGGGGGCAGTTCAGGGCGATCAAGCAGCATGACGTTGATGGGAGGGAGCTCCGAGAAACGCAGAATAGGGTAGCCGCCCCACTCTTTGCTGGTCGGTAAACCATCCTCAAAGGTCACCCGCTCCTTTAATGTGCGGCTGAGCATTTGGATCACATTGCCATGCACCTGATGGCGAACGCCAGCGGGGTTCACCATTAAGCCCGCATCCTGACCTACATATAAATTCTCGACGACAATCCGTCCACTCTTCATGTTGACTTTAAGCTCAATTACCCAGGCGGCGAGCGCGGCGCCAAAGCCGGGAAACTTACTATGCACGTACTGGGCGTAAGCGAAGCCTCGGCCGTAGCGCCACTCACCCTCGCTTGTTGGGTTGGTGTTAGCGACGCTGGGCTTCCAGTTCGCACGTTCGGCTAACGCTTCGACAAGCTCGCAAGCGCGACTATCGGCTAAGTAGCGCAGTCGATAGGCGACCGGATCTTCATTTGCCAAATAGGCAAGCTCATCGATATAGCTTTCATGGGCGAAGGTGCTGGGCAATGCTGAGACACCACGTAGCCAAGAGGCGCGAACCAGAGTCGGCACGTCGTCGCAGACTATTTGGCGATGAGGGTAGCGGTAGGGCGGCACCGACGTTCTATCTCCCATCTCAAAGGGGATATCAATAGGTGAGGCAGCACCGGTCAGCAATAGTGCCAGGGTAGGCGCACTATTAGAGGGGTAGCGCGTATTGAAGCGATAGCCTGCCGGGCTGCCATCTGCGTTTAAGCCGCCCTGGATCGCCATATACTGAGCAGCCCCTTTGGGCTCCCAGGTGTGCTCCTGCTCACGGGTGAGTTGCACACGGACGGGGCGGCCAACCGCCTGGGAGAGTAGTACGGCATCCGCGCCAACGTCGTCGGCGCAATTGCGACCATAGCAGCCCGATGTTTCCATGCGGGTAATGGTGATTACGCCTTCATCCAAACCGGTAAGGCGGGCGAGGTCGGCGCGCAGGCTATGTGGATTTTGGGTGCCCGACCACACGTGAAGACCACTTTTATTGGCATCGGCAACGGAGCACGAAGGGCCAATGGAGCCGTGCAGCTGGAAAGGCCACACATAGTGACGATTGAGCGGATATTGCGCGGCGGCTAGCGCATTGTCGAGGTCGCCTTCATCGAGGAGTATGCGCTGCTTGTTAGGTAGGTCGAGCAGTGCTTGCTCTATGTTGTCCAACGGTGGCAAGCCTTCGATGGGTCGCCACTGGACCTTTAGCTGTCTGGCTGCGGCAGCAGCCTGCTCTTCACGCTCGGCCACCACACCAACAAAGTCACCGACCACCACGACGCTTACCACGCCCGGCAAATGTGCCACAGAGCTTTCATCAACCGCGATTAAACTGTTGCCAATAAAGTCGCCGCTATCATGGCCTACATAAGGCGGGCGAATCACTCGCCCATGCAGCATATCGGGCAGGCGTAGGTCGTGGATAAAGGTCAATTGCCCGGTGGCCTTGGCGGGTATATCCACGCGAGAGGTCGATTGGCCGACCAGGGTATAGTGGCTGACCGGCTTAAGCGGTACCTCATTGGCAAGCTTTAATGCATGGCGGGCGCCCCGCAGCAACGCTCCAAAGCTCACGGATGAGTGATTATCATCACTGGGCATAATAGCGCCGTTTTGGCAGTTAAGTAGTGAGCGCTCAGTGTCAAAGTGCTTTGCTGCCAGTGTTAATAGATACTCCCGCGCTTGAGCCGCCGCACGGCGTAGAGGTTCGGCAGTGATTTGAATCGACGCACTGGCAATGGTGGGGCCTTGGTTGGGAGCTTCAACAGAGTTGCCCAGCACCATGGTAACGCTGTCGAACGCGACGCTAAGCTCTTCCGCAACAATTTGAGCGAGCGCCGTGCGTATCCCTGTGCCCAAGTCTACGTGGCCGTTGAAAGCCACGATGTGGCTATCGCTCAGCACGGCAATGAATATCTCAGGCTCATGGGGAGTGAAGTTTGAGTGTGTACCTGGCTGTCCGGGCGCGGGCTTAGGCGGTGTAACCGGGTCGCGATAGATCACCAGCACATTAGAACCATACAGCAGTGACTCTCTTGTATAGCCTGATTTATCAGCCATGCTTGCCTCCCACGCTAGCGTTTTAAGTAATCAGTGCAGATGAATTTGAGGTGATCAACGAGCAATAATTAAGGTAAAATTATAGCGTGTACGCCATAAAAGCATGGTGAATTGATCCAGCGCAAGCAGTATTTAATACGTTGATGCATCATTTTGTTAACCAGTGCCATACTCGATACACGTCGTCGCTAATGATTAAGGAGATGGAATGACAACGGATAGTGCGCTCAAACACTCGTCTTCCGGCGAGCACCCCACGCCTTCAGAGCAGGGGTATGATTTTTCTGAGCAAGTAGGGCATCTACTGCGTAAAGCCTACCAGCGGCACACGGCTATTTTTCAGCGTTACAGCAGCGATAAACAGCTTACGGCCATTCAGTTTGTCACGCTGTGCACGGTGATGGAGCGAGGCCCTAGTTCGTTAACCGATATTGTTAACGTCACGGCGATTGATCCAGCCACCATCCGTGGTGTTATTAAACGCCTTAAAGCACGTGAGTGGATCTCGCTGACCACCGATCCTAATGATCAGCGTAAAGTTATGGTAGTGATCACTGAGTCCGGTGCGGCATTGGTTGAGGGCATGGTGCCCAGTGCCAAGCAGATCAGTGATCAGACCATGAAAAATCTCAACCCGGCAGAGCGGATCGCTTTGATGCATCTGCTGAAAAAAATGAACGCGGACGAATGACACACCAGCGGTGCCCATTTCAGCTGCGTTTTTGGGCACTCTTAGCGTTTCATTAAGTACCCCAGTGCTTCATCCAGTCCAATCACATCCCCATATTTGCTATTGATATCAAACAGGTTAGCTTCATGGGGTGCGGGGTGGCGGTCGCCCACGCAGTCACGTACTACCATCACCCGAAAGCCGTGCTGTAGGCCATCCACTGCGGTGGCGCGAATGCAGCCGCTGGTGGAACAGCCGGTAATGATCAGCGTATCGATGCCCATGGCGACCAGCGTGGAAGCAAGCGAAGTACCAAAGAACGCGCTGGCATACTGTTTGGTCATCACCAGTTCATCGTCGTTAGGCGTCACCTCGGGGCAGAAGTCGGCGTAAGGGTTGCCCGCCACCATCGCTCGCATTACCGGGGCCTTCTTGACCCAAATGCCGCCATCGATTTGATCCGGGGCGTGATAAAGGATGTTGGTGTGGATAACGGGGGTGCCCGTACGCCGCGCGGTATTGAGCAGCGGTGGCATATTAGCCACCGCATCCACCACGCCCTGGGCAAATAGCGGCGAGCCTGGGGTGGTGTAACCTTGCATAAAATCAACCACCAGTAGCGCGGGCTTTTTACCAAAGCCAATGCGCCCATCCCACACGCCTTTGTAGTTGTCCGAGGCCGTATTATCAGTATTGTGCTGCGACATGGTGGTCTCCTTAATCAGCACTCTAAATCGTTAATCAGCACCTGATCTCGTTAGTAAGCCCCCGACAAGAGAGCACCCGCGCCCGGTACGATGGGCTCCAGGTCAAGCGCCTTGAGCATGGCGTAGGTAGTCGCGATAGCTGCGGTCACCACCGGCTTACCGGTCAGGGCTTCAACCTTGGCGACGGCCGGTAGCGATGGCATTTGCACACAGGCCGACAAGACGATCGCGTCCACGTTACTTAAATCAAGACTGGCAACGATTTCGGGGAGTTTGGCGGGGTCGTGGCGAGCGACATCCAGGTTATTCGGTATTTCAAGCGCTCGGTAGTCGAGCACCTCAATGCCCTCCTGACGGATGTAGTCGACCACCATTTCGGTCAGCGGCTTCATGTAAGGTGCCACTACCACCACACGTTTGGCTTTCATCACACCCAGGGCATCAACCAGCGCTCCGGCGCTGGTGACCACCGGCGTGTCGCAGCCATTCTCTTCGGTGCGGCTGCGCAAACGCTTTTGCGACGCTCGGTGGTAGCCGGGTCCCATCGCCATAATGGCAACCAGGCAGGCATACCCCATCACATCTACTGCTGCATCGGAGAGTTCCAAGGCACAGCGGTCAGACTCACCATCCATCGCGGCCAGCTCGTCCTTGCTGACGGTTTTCATGCGCATGCGGCTGGAGTGAAAAGTAAAGCGTTCCGGACGAATCAACTGCCGTGCAGTGAGCATGGCAGGTATCTCAGTCTCCATGGTGATATTGGAGCTGGGGACGATCTGGCCGATACGGTATGTCTTGGTCATGGAGTTGTTAGGCATAGTGCTGTGCGTCATGATCATTGGCCTTGGTTAGAGTTGTGTACCCAGGAAGTCTTCAAACGCGGCAAAAAAGCCGTCGACGTCATCCCAGGGAATCATATGGCCCGCCTGTGCTGCGGTTGTGATGCGAATGGTCGGCAGCAGGTCGAGAATCTCAGCGCGATCTTCATCCTGGATAACCCCGCCCTTGCCTGCACACATTAGTAGTGTGGGCACTTTGATAGTGGGGAAATCCTGGTGGATATCGACGCTGTGGAACTCCTCAAATGCCTGAACAATGGCGGGCTCAAAGCAAGTGTGTAACCACTCAGCGCGTAACCGCAGCTGCTCATCACTCCAAGTGGGGCAGTAGTGGCGCATAGTGTCGATGCTTGCGCTCCGGGTGCAGTCGCGAATCGAGTCCACATACCAAGGCAGCTTGCTGGGGTACTCTCGGCGCCCTGGTCCTGAAACCGGCGGGTCGATAAGTACCAGTTTATCGATGCCCTTTGCACCGCGATTCATGGCGCGCAGCGCAAAGCGCGCGCCCATGGAGTGGCCAGCCAGAATGATATTGCTTAGACCGAGCGCATCGATAAAGGCGATTACATCGTCGGCGCAGGTGTCGGTGTCATAGGCGAGGTCGGGGCCGGAGGACGACAAACCGCGCCCTCGGACATCCAGCACATAGGTGTCGAAGTGCTTGCCTAGCCGCTCGGCCACAAAGCTCCAGGTGATCGCCGGGCTGGTGATGCCGGGGATTAGCACCAGCGGTTGGCGTGCTGTCTCGGCGCTGTCACCAAAGCGTAGGTAGTGCTGACGAATGCCATTGGCGTGTACATTGGCGCCATAGAGATAGGTACTGCTCATGCCGGGCTCCCTTGGCTGGTGGGTTGCTTCAGCGGTACTTCAAAAGGGTCGTAGGCGAATACCCAGGCCGGGTCTTCGTCTTCACGTAACCAGGTATTGTCGTGAGAGACCTGCTGAACCCGCGAAGCGCGTTCAAAACGGTTGGTGCGGTAAAGCTCGAAAGCCTGTTGGTAGTGCTCGGCACCTACTTCTTCCAGGCAGCGTACCAGCATGGCGGCGTCTTCGATGGCCATGGCAGCACCCTGGGCCATATGGGGCTTCATTGGGTGGCAGGCATCGCCCAGCAGCACTAGTCGATTTTCATGCCACAGTGGCAGCGGGTTGCGCTCCAGCAAGGGCCATTTGGTGACGGTTTCGGTACAGTCAATCAGTGCTTGTACGGTGGGGTGGTAACCTTCGAATGCTTTGCGCATCTCTTCCCGGGAGCTGTCGACGAAGGACGTGCCGTGGTTCCAATCGGGCTCCGGCACACCGGTCACGTAGTAATACTCTTTCTCGTCGCCGGTCACGAAGTACACCATCATGTGTCGGTCTTCTGACCACCACTTCACGCAGGCTTCGAAATCCAGGTCGTATGCCTTGAGTTTTTCGGCAGAGATGATGGCTCGGTGAGCGACCCAGCCGCTATAGATCGGCGCCTCTGGGCCCAGCAGCTTCTCGCGCAGCCGCGAATTGACCCCGTCTGCGCCGATCACTAAGTCGGCCGCTTCCGTGGTGCCGTCAGCGAAGGTCATGACGACCTTGTCGCCGCTGTCGTCGACATCGACCAGGCGCTTATCGAAGTAGAGGTTGTCCTGGTCGAGCGTGCTGACCATCAATTCGTGCAGATCGCCACGGTGTACGGTGATATAGGCTGCGCCATAGTTTTCGCGCGCAAACTCGCCTAGCGGGATACGAGACTGGTACTCGCCGGTCATGCCGTTGCGACTGAACCAGTAATCGGGGTGTGAACCCATGGTATTGAGCTGCTCTTCAATACCAATGCGGCGCATTACTTTCATCACGTTGGGGCCAAGGTGAATGCCTGCCCCGAGGCGAGCAAACGCGGGTGCCTGTTCGTACACCTTGGTGGGGTAGCCCGCTTTCTGTAGTAGCGCGCCTGCAGCGGCGCCGCCAAGGCCCGCGCCAATAACGGCTATGGTGGGTTTATTGTTCATATTCTGGTTTCCTCGCTGTTTTATTCGCTTATCACTCGTTTCTTCACCCAACACCTGTTTTCACGCAACGCCTCAGGGGAGCTGACATGGTTGACTTTCTTGGGAGGTGTTTGTGAATGCTATAAAACAACGTATACACCATTTATTTTTTGGTCAAGAATTAGTTTTGAAATTATTTTTCAACGAAAATAAGGTGGTGTTTTTATTTAATGGCATGAATTTAAAGTATTAATGGCTGTTTTTTTGATTTTTTGCCAAAACTTGAAAAGCGCATGCATTGAGTGCTATACGTTTATTAGGCTTGTTTTTGTGGTGTATGCACCTTTAATGCTCGGTGGGTGTCCGCTCTGCATTCAGTTGGTGCAAGTCGATTGGCCGTATGTGAATTGGAGCTGAAAATAGGCTGGTTGAAGACGCTACGAAGCGTGTTTGGCAGGCAGTATTTATTAGTAATATCTAAGTCATACCCAAGCCCTATTCAGAGCAAGAGGGCGGGCTTAACAATAACGATGATGACCCCCTATGACGCTAAAGCTAACTATCAATGGGCACGAACACGAGTTGGCCGTGCCGCCACAGACACCATTGCTCAATGTGTTGCGTAATGACTTGGCGCTCAATGGGCCTAAGTATGGCTGTGGTTTGGGTGAGTGTGGAGCATGCAGCGTATTGATTGATGGCATGGCCGCACGCACCTGCGTGCTGCCCGTGTCTGCTGCTGTTGGTCATGAGGTAACCACCCTTGATGGTCTTTCCCATGGCGATGAGCTTGACCCTGTTCAGCAAGCCTTTATCGATGCTCAGGCAGCCCAGTGTGGCTACTGTTTGAACGGCATGATCATCACTATTCGTGCGTTGCTAAATCATAATGCCCAACCCTCTGCACATCAGATTCGCACCGCTTTAGAGCATAATCTCTGCCGATGTGGCACCCATGTTGAAATTCTCCAGGCAGCGGAGCGTGCCGTAGTTATTAACGCGGCCGCGTTGCAGGAGGCTTGTCATGAGTGAAGGGGCGATGCGCCATGGCCAGCAAAAGCAGACCGACATCCCCGCGCTGCTAGCGAAGGCGCGTTTTGGTGTCGTGGTGCGTCCACCTTACTACCGGTGGAATGGCGAGCGTTTTGAGAGTGATCGCTTAGTTGGCGTCGATCACAATAGCATTGCCTCACTCTCTGGCTCTATTGAAGTCGTGGTGGATGGGAATTTTGTGGCGGTGGTTGCCGATAGTTTGGCCTTGGCGACCGATGCCGCGAAACAGTTGAAGATTGAGTGGCAGGCCGTTCAACAAGCATCCGAAAAAGTGCCTGAAAGAGGTCAAGAGCCCTCTGAGTTGCCTGTTGTAAAGCCTAGCCATTCGGACATGCATTCGAATCATGAGTATGGCTGGCCGAGTCGCATGCGCTGGGGCAATCACCCCAGTTGGGTAATTGCCGATTGTCGCGACCAACAATTGAGTGTGTGGGGGCAAACCGTCACCCCAGCGGCGCTTAAACAGGACCTAAGCCGGTTAACCGCGCTGGATATTAGCCAGATTGAGCTTTACAGCGCTGATGGTAAGCACGCATCAAACCAGGCCTCAGGGCTGGGCCGCCATTGCGGTGACGACGCCGCCGTGGATGCGGCGTTGATGTCGCGGACGGTGGGTGGCCCGGTAGCCGTTTGGCTCGATGCCCACTACGCCAAGGATGCTCAAGCATTAGGCCAAGCGCAGCGAATTAGCCTAAACGCAGACATTGCCAGTAGTGGTGAGATAGCCCGTTATCATTATCAGCAAGCCAACCTCACGGGTGAGGTGGCTGGCGTAGGGTTGCTGTTAAGCGGTAGGGCCGCGATAACCACCGCTAGCGCGGAGGCCACCGCCGGTGAGCAAGACACAACGCCATTCTCGCCCTATGTATTTCGCGACCAATACCTTGCCGCACGTTCCCAGCCAGCGTCACTCTCCACTAATGCCACCTTGATGGGGATACAACAGACGTTTGCGCGGGAGTCTTTTTTAGATGAGGTTGCCCGCGAGAGTGACCAAGACCCTGTCGCGCTGCGGCTTCGCCATCTTGACGATGCACGTGGCATAGCGTTGATAGAGTCCGTGGCTAAACGGGCCGAATGGCTAAGGGCGTCCAATCCATCAGCGGACGCTTCACCCCAGGATCTACTGCGCGGGCGGGGCTTTGCCTACTCGCAGTTGCCCGATCGGAATCTGCGCGTGGAATCGGGAGTGCGCTCGGCCTGGATTGCCGATGTGGAGGTCAATCTTGTCACCGGCGATGTTCAGCTTACCCGTTTGGTGGTGGGGCAAGATGCTGGCCCTGATGTGGATACTGATCGCCTGCAGCAAACGCTACAGGCCCGAGTACTGGGCGAAGCGCGTCCCCTTTTGGGGCAAGCGCCCAGTTTCGACGAGTGGGGTGACGGCAGTCGTACGCTAGCGAAAAGTGACTATTCAGCGGGCTTACCAGCCAGTGCTTCTTCGCTAAGCCCTGCTGAGCAGGGTGTTAATCACAGCGTCAGCGAAGATGTGTTAAGCGGTGCGGAGCTATCGCCAGGTGTTGCGGTAATCGCCAATGCACTTTTTGATGCCACCGGCCTACGTTTTCGCCAACCACCGTTTACCGCCAAACGCGTTCGCCAAGCATTTGAAGCCTCTACTACAGAAGAAACTAGACTCCCAATTAAAAAATTTAAACAGTCGCGATCCCCGAAGCGTCGATGGTTAGCCGCGGCAGCGTTCACCACTATTGCGGGCACTGCGGCCATGGCCTGGCCGTGGAAAGGCGCCATTGCGCCTGTTTCTCGGCCAGCCGCCAACCTCTATTCCGCCGAGACCATTGAGCGCGGGCGACTCGTCGCGGCGGCAGGCGACTGCGCCGCATGTCATACCACAGAGGGTGGCTTGACCAATGCCGGTGGGCGCGAATTTGAAACTCCTTTCGGGACGCTCTACAGCACTAACATTACCCCGGATGAGGCGACGGGGATTGGCCAGTGGTCTTACGCAGCCTTTGAACGCGCTATGCGCCATGGCATTAGCCGTGATGGCAGCCACCTGTATCCCGCGTTCCCCTATACGGCATTTGCCAAGACCAGTGATGCCGATTTACAGGCGCTTTACGCCTACTTAATGGCTCAGCCTGCTGTCGCGACTGAAAAAAACGCCAATGCGCTCGCGTTCCCCTTCAGCGTGCGTAGCTTAATGGCAGGCTGGAATACGCTTTATCACGATGCCACTCCTTTCCAGCCTGACCCCATGCAAAGCGAGCTGTATAACCGGGGAGCCTATCTCGCCGAAGGGTTGGGCCACTGCAGCGCCTGTCATAGCCCCCGTAATGCCATGGGGGCTGAGAAAAACGGCGCGGCGTATTTTGCCGGTGCCTTTGTAGATGGTTGGGAAGCACCACCGCTTAATAGGCTGTCGCGTGCGCCCATCCCGTGGAGTGAAACATCGCTTTACGACTATCTGCGCCACGGCGAATCTGAGCTTCACGGCGTTGCCTCTGGCCCTATGGCCCCGGTGGTAGCGGGGCTGGCGGAGCTACCTGAATACGATGTGCGGGCGATTGCTCACTATGTGGCCGCCCAAATGCAGGCACCAACCGGGAATAGCGATGCGGCGGTGGCGGACGCGACGCAGCGCGTGGCCAGTGCGGCCGTTAGCTCAACAGGGCTAGAAGCAGGGGAGCGGCTCTTCGAGGGCGCCTGTGCGGCGTGCCATGTCGACTCTGGCGTTCCTAGCTTTTCGAGGGCGAGCACTAATCTGGCGCTGAATACCAACTTGCACAGCGACCATCCCGATAACGTTATTCAGTCAATTTTGGGCGGTGTTCATGCCGAACATGTTCCCGGTATCGGTAGCATGCCAGGCTTTGCCGACAGCTTTAGTAATACCCAGGTCGCTGATTTGACGGCCTATCTCCGAGCGCGCTTTGCTCCAGAGAAAGCACCTTGGCAACAAGTAAAACAACGCATCACAGAGTTACGCCAGCCTCACTACAACAACACTCACTCTACTCCCTGACGTAATAAAACGAGGTGGATTATGAAACGCAGTAAATGGATATGGCTAGTATGGGCAGTTGTCCTGCTGAGCTACCTAGTGCCTTACACCCTTCTAAGCGGAGTCGCGTTCTGGTACGGCAGCTTCCTGTTTTGGATGTTGGCAGGGCTGATCATCATTGCGCTGAATGTGTTTATCACTAAAGATTTTGAGGAGCACAGCAATGACTGAGTCACTCATCTGGTGGTCGATTGCCATCTACTTATTGATCGCTATTGGCATTGCGATTATGTCTCGCCAAGGTCCTTCCGAAAGTATGTCGGGATACTTCCTGGGTAACCGACAAATGAACGGCTTTGTCTCGGCGCTGAGTTACAGTGCCACTACCTACAGTGCTTTTATGATGGTGGGCTTGGCAGGTCTTACCTATGCTGGCGGCGTGGGAGCGCTCGGTTTTGAAATTATCTATTTCGCCGGTGTGTCGCTTGTGGCTATCTTCGGGCCAAAATTCTGGGCGGTGGGCAAGAAGTTTGGCTTTGTAACCCCCAGCGAGATGTTGGGCCACCGCTACAACAGCAAACATGTGGCCATGGCTGTCTCGATTGCCAGTTGTATCTTCCTGATTCCCTATTCAGCCGTTCAGCTCGCAGGTGTCGGTTACCTGTTACAGGGGATTACTGATGGCGCGATTACCTTTACAACTGGGGTGGTGCTGGCCACTGCCATTGCCATCTTCTTCTCCTATATCGCGGGTATTCGTTCGGTGATGTGGACCGACTCGCTCCAGGCCATCATGATGATTGTTGCCTCAACCCTGGTGGCCTTCTTGGTGATCCAAGGCCTGGGTGGTTTCGGCGCACTATTCGATACGCTGGCAACGGAACATCCACAGTCGCTGACAGTGCCCGGCCCTGGCTTGTTCAGCTTTGTCACTTTCCTGGGACTTACTATTCCCTGGTTCTTCTTTAGTATTTCCAACCCGCAGGTCAGTCAACGCCTGTTTATGCCTTCCTCGCTGCGCTCCATGCGCCACATGCTGATTGGCTTCCTGGTATTTGGTTTTATCTACACCATGGTCTCTGTGCTTTGGGGCTTCTCTGCTTTAGCCGCTTTCCCAAGTCTTGCAAGCGCAGATTTAGCCACGCCTACGCTGCTGGCCTCGGAGTTTGTGCCGCCAGTCTTAGGGGTGATTGTGATGATCGGCATCATGGCTGCCGCCGTCTCCACCATCGATTCAATCATGCTGACGCTGGCATCTATGGTCTCCCGCGACGTCTATGCGAACGTTAAACCGAACGTCAGTGAAAAGCGCCAACTACTGGTAGGTAAGTTCGTGGTGCCGGTGATCGCACTGATGGCGCTGGCCTTTGCCGAGTTGCAGCTTGACCTGATTGCAGTGCTGTCGGTAGCTGCTTCCTCCGGTCTGGTAGCCATGGTGCCGGCACTTATCGGTGCCTTCTATTGGAAACGCGGTACTGGCGTCGGCGCGCTGGTAAGCGTAGTGGGCACCAGCGCCTTTGTGTTGTTGATGTATGCCACTGGCAATTCGCTGCTGGGTCTGCCCGCTGGCGTTTGGGGAATTGTGGTCGCTAGTGTGCTGTTTGTGGGCGTTAGCCTTATGACTAAGCCTCATCAAGCCTCTTCGGACGCTTTCTTTACCGCCATCGCGGAAGAGCTGAATAAAAAGCGCCGTACTACCACCGATCAAGCGACGAAAGAAGCGGCTGCCTAATTGACGTTCAGCTTTGAACCGATAACACCATAGAGCGCTTGGCGTGCCCAAAGGTGAGCACGAGCGCTCTCAGTTAACACTTCCCGATACAGCATAGCGGTGTTTCCGTTTGGGGAGTTAGGAGACTTTATGGATCACTCAAGCTTTGTCGAAATTTGCCTCTATCAGCTAAAAATGTCCGGCGTACATGAAGGCGAAAAACTCGTTGTACTGACCCAAGGAAGCGAACGCCTAAATTATGCGGATGCCTTTATGGCGGCGGGGCAGCGTTTAGGTGCCAATATGTACCACATGCGGTTACCCGCGCCGCTACCTACAGGAGGCTGGGCCGTGGGAGCAACGGGGCTTGCTGGTATGCCCGATGCGGTGGAAGCGCTTAAGAACTGCGACATGTTGATCGACTGTATTTTCCTGCTGTTCTCTCCCGAGCAAATGGCGATCCAAGCCGCGGGCACGCGCATCTTGACGGCGGTTGAACCGCCCGAACTACTGGCCAGAATGCTGCCCACTAAGGAGTTAAGGGAAAAGGTTGAGCTAGCCGCCGCGCTGCTGGAAAAAGCCAAAGTGATGCGCATCACCTCGCGCCATGGCACCGATGTGACCTATCAACTGAATACTTATGAGACAGTTGCTGAATATGCCTGTACCGACGAACCGGGGCGTTGGGATCACTGGCCCTCTGGCTTTGTGTTTACCGGGGGGGATGACGATGGTGTTGATGGCACCATCGTGGTGGCGCCGGGCGATATTTTGCTACCTCAGAACATGTATGTCAGAGAGCCGATTACCTACACCATTGAAAAGGGCTGGATTACCGACATACGCGGTGGCTTGGATGCAGAGTTGGTGAAGTCCTATATGGATAGCTTTAACGATCCGCGCGGCATGGGCATGAGCCATGTGGGCTGGGGCATGAACCCTAATGCCAAGTGGCACCGCATGGTGCCGGGGGAGTTCCCGGGTGGCATGGGGATGGAGCCGCGTAGTTTTTATGGCAACGTGATGTTCTCCACCGGCCCGAACAGCGAGCTAGGTGGCACAAATGATACCGCCTGCCACTTGGATATCCCGATGCGTAATTGCTCACTGTTTCTTGATGATAACCCCATCGTGATTGATGGTGATATTGTCGTAAAAGAGCTGCAGATGGACAGAAACTGACAGGCAAGCAATACATAGTGCAAAGAGTAGGCAAAGAATAGTGCGAAGATGAACGCAACGATGTCATTGCGTGTTTAAGTATGCCGCTTGCCGCTCGAGTATGACTTAACCGATAGCGACGCTCCTGTCCATGGTGGAATTCTCCATGGACATTGCCGTGTCTCGATGCCAGAAAACATCCCCCCGTAGTTGACTTTGCCATGTCTATGACAGGTTGATTTTCAACGCTAATTGTCCCCCCAGAAATTGTACTGCGCCACAGACTCGCCTTATGGTCATTAATAACTATTAGGCAAAAAATATAAATCAATAGGGAGCCTGGGGATGTGTAGAGGCATGTGTTGAATCGTGCACTTACCTTTGCGCAACAGGGCTTTTAACGGGGAATGTGCATGAATGAGACCCTTGCAGATGCTGGGGGGACGACGGCGGCAGCGGCAGAAGTACTGTCGAGTTTTGCCCGCTTCGTCAATGTCCAAAAGAGCTATGACGGTGTTGAACTGGTCGTCAAAGATTTCAATCTTGATATCCGCAAGGGTGAATTCGTCACCCTGCTGGGTCCTTCGGGCTCTGGAAAGACCACCTGTCTGATGATGATGGCAGGCTTCGAAACCCCCACCCATGGTGAGATTCTGCTGAACGACGAGCCAATTAGTGGCTTGCCGCCGCACAAGCGTGGCATTGGCATGGTCTTTCAGAACTATGCGTTATTCCCGCACATGACGGTGGCCGAGAATCTAGCTTTTCCGCTTGAGGTACGTCATCTCAGCAAAGCGGAGATTAAAGAGAAAGTGGCTAAAGCACTGGCCATGGTGCGCCTGGAAGAGTTTGGTGATCGCCGCCCAGCGCAGCTCTCTGGCGGCCAGCAGCAACGGGTAGCATTGGCCCGCGCGCTGGTCTTTGAGCCTGATCTGGTGCTGATGGACGAACCACTGGGCGCGCTGGACAAGAATCTTCGCGAAGAGATGCAGTACGAGATCAAGCGCATTCACGCCCGTCTTGGGGTAACCATGATCTACGTCACCCACGACCAGACCGAAGCACTGACTATGTCTGATCGGATTGCGGTCTTCAACGATGGCATTGTGCAGCAGTTAGCTTCTCCGGACGAACTCTACGAGCGGCCGGAAAATGCCTTTGTGGCGTATTTCATCGGCGAGAACAACCGCTTGGTGGGTGACGTTATCGAGCACCTCGGTAGCGACTGCAAGGTGCGCCTGGATAGCGGCGATATAGTGATCGCCAAAGCGGTGGCGGCGGGCGACGTAGGCTCGCGTACAACGCTGTCACTGAGGCCCGAGCGGGTCAGCATCCTGCCGGATGATATCGACGGCGCGCAGTTCGACAACCAGTTCAGCGCAACGGTGCAGGAGGTTATCTACCTTGGCGACCATCTACGCACGCGGGTGTCGGTGTGCGGTAATGATGACTTTATTTTGAAAACGCCCAATGCCCAAGGGGGTGGGGTGATGCGCCCCGGCCAACACATTCAGGTTGGCTGGTCGAGTGCCGATTGCCGCGCGTTAGATGCATGAGCCGGACGGCAGTCAAGTGCGCCGTTTCTCGGTATCCAATGATGCCGACGGCGATGACAACAGCAAACGGAGAGTCTCTATGAAAATCAGCAATCGCGTTGCTAAGACAAGTGTCGCTGCCGTGGGGATATCGGCACTTGCCGTGGCGGTTAGTGCCCATGCCCAGCAGACGCTGAATATTGTTTCTTGGGGCGGTGCTTACAGCATGAGCCAGCACGAGGCTTACGATAAGCCGTGGATAGAGAAGACTGGCGACGAGATTGTCAATATTGACCGCAGTGGTAACGCTTTGGCCGGTCTGCGTGCTCAATCTCAGGCTGGCAACGTGACCTGGGATTTAGTCGACATGCTGCCCGCCGATGCCATGATCGCCTGCGACGAAGGGCTTATCGAGCCTCTCGACCACGATGAACTGCTGGCCGACGCCCCGGACGGTACACCGCCAAGTGAGGACTTCGTCGAAGGGGGCTTGGGTGACTGCTTTGTGGCGTCCATCGTCTACTCCAATATTGTCGCCTTCAATAGCGAGATGTTCCCAGAGGACGCTCAGCCCAGCACCATTGAGGATGTCTTCGACCTGGAAAACTACCCCGGCAAGCGAGCTCTGCTGCGCAAGCCGATTAACAATATGGAATGGGCCTTGATCGCCGATGGTGTCGATCGTGATGACGTCTACGCCATGCTTGAGACCGAAGAAGGCGTGCAGCGAGCCTTCGACAAGCTAGATACCATCAAAGATGAGGTTATCTGGTGGGAAGAGGGCGCCCAACCACCTCAACTGTTGGCCGATCAGGAAGTCGCCTTTGCCTCCGCCTACAATGGTCGGATCTTTAATGCCATGGTCACTGAAGACCAACCTTTCGAAATTATTTGGGATGCGCAGGTGTTCGAACTGGATGGCTGGGTGGTGCCCACCGGCAAGCTCGACAAGGTGAAGGATTATCTCCATTTCGCCACCGATACCCAGCGACTCGCTGATCAGGCTCAATACATTTCCTATGGGCCGGCACGTCTTTCTTCCTCTGAGCTAGTGTCCACCCATGCCGAAACCGGTATCGATATGACGCCGCACATGCCAACTCACGAGCCGAACTTCGCAACGGCGCTGCAAAAAGATGATCTGTTTTGGGCTGACTACAACGATGAGCTGACCCAGCGCTTCAACGCCTGGTTATCCCAGTAAGGCGCTGCCGCCGTCCGTCGATAAGCGGGCGGCGGCATACCGATAGCTGGTCGTTGCTGATCGCTTTTCTTGCCTGACGGAGGGATCTACGTGTCCGAATCGCCTGCAGCTCCTCTGACAACGGCCGATGGCGTGCCGCTCAAGGTTAGCCTGCGTCGCACCGTGCGACGCTCTAAAATCAAGGCGCTGTTGCTGGTTGCGCCGCTATTGGCATTTCTGTTGATCGCCTTTCTGATGCCCTTGTTCGAAATGCTGTGGCGTAGTGTCGATAACCCTGAAGTGTCTACCCATCTATCACGAACCGTTGCGGCACTGGAAGACTGGAATGGACAGTCACTACCCGATGAAGCCGCCTTTGCCGCCTTGGCTGAGGACCTTCGCGTCGGTCAGCAGGAACGCAACCTGGGGCTGTTGTCCAGTCGGCTGAATTATGAAAAGTCGGGCATGCGTTCGACCATTAGCCGCACGGCGCGCCGCGTTGGTGGTTTGGAGCCGCCGTATCGCGAGTCGCTGATCGAGGTCAACGATACCTGGGGAGAACTCGATACCTGGAAGCTGATCCAGCGTGAGGCGTCGCCCTACACCATTTCGTATTATCTGGCAGCGGTCGACCGTCAGTTGAACGCGGACGGTGAGATCACCAAAGTGCCGGAACATATGCAGATCCACGCCACCCTGTTTTGGCGAACGCTATGGATGAGCGCTGTCATCACGGGACTGACGCTAGCGCTCGGTTTTCCGGTGGCCTTTTTGCTGGCGAATCTGCCGATGCGTCACTCTAACCTGCTAATGATCCTGGTACTGCTGCCGTTCTGGACCTCGTTGCTGGTACGCACCACCACCTGGATTGCCATCCTGCAGTCACAGGGGGTGCTCAATGACGTGATGGTGGCCCTCGGCGTGATCGCTGATGAGGCGCGGTGGCAGATGATCCACAACAAGATGGGCACGATCATCGCCATGACGCATATCCTGCTGCCTTTTATGATTCTCCCGCTTTACTCGGTGATGAAAACCATTCCACCCAGCTATATGCGCGCCGCCCGCTCGTTGGGCGGCAAGCCGTTTCTCAGTTTTCGTCGGGTCTATTTCCCGTTGACGATCCCGGGCATTGCCGCCGGTGGTATCTTGGTATTCATACTATCGATTGGCTACTACATCACACCGGCGTTGGTGGGTGGGCAGTCGGGTCGCTTTATCACTAATTACATCGCCTACCACATGCAGACCTCGCTCAACTGGGGACTGGCGGCTGCGATTGCCTCCATTCTACTGTTCGTAGTGATCATCTGTTATCTGGTATTCAATCGTCTGATCGGCGTCGACAAGGTCAAGCTGGGGTAAACGATGGCTATTCCTTCCTATGCCACCCGTGGCGAGCGCATTTGGCATTACATCTTTCTGGCTATTTGCGGACTGGTGTTCCTGTTTCTGATTGGGCCGCTATTGGTGATCATACCGTTGTCATTCAATGCGCAACCTTACTTCACCTTCAGCAAGGAAATGCTGACGCTCGACCCGGCCGGTTATTCGTTGCGCTGGTATCAGGATTTTTTCACATCGAGCGAGTGGCTCAATGCCATCAAAAACAGCTTTATCATCGGTATTGCGTCCACGCTGCTAGCCACAGTGCTAGGGACGATAGCGGCGCTAGGGTTATCGAGTCGGCATATGCCTGCGCGTGGCGCGATCATGGCGCTATTGATCTCGCCGATGATCGTACCGTTGATCATCTCTGCGGCGGCGATGTTCTTCTTCTTTTCCAAGGTCAATCTCGCCCAGACCTACGTAGGCGTCATCCTCGCGCATACGGCGCTCGGCATTCCCTTTGTGGTCATCACCGTGACCGCTACGCTATCGAGCTTCGATACGACGTTGATCCGCGCGGCGCATAGTCTTGGGGCTAACCCGACACGGACCTTCTTTAAGGTGGTATTGCCTCTAGTGACACCGGGAGTGGTATCAGGAGCGCTGTTTGCTTTCATTACGTCCTTCGATGAGGTAGTGGTGGTGCTATTCATTGCTGGGCCCGAGCAACGTACTATGCCGATTCAAATGTGGTCGGGCATTCGCGAGCAGATTAGCCCGACAATCCTTGCGGTTGCGACCCTGCTGGTGCTGCTTTCGATGCTGCTGCTTACCACGCTTGAGCTGCTACGTCGGCGTAGTGAGCGTCTACGGGGGCTTTCTCCGGACTGAGCCCAAGCAGAGCTGATGCTGTGTCGGTTCTCATCAGGAACGGTGAGGGTCAGCACTTTATATTGCAGATTTTTGGCTAATCTGAGTGTGTCATAGATGGTTGCGTGGGTGTTACGCGACTCGACGGCATCGGCTTACTACTCTTCTACATATCCATGGCGAGCATGGAAGCGTTGCAGTTCCCTGACGCCAGGAGGCTGGCCGGTGAATATTTCGACATAGGCGGGGATGCGCTGCATACGCACTTTGATCGGCTCTTGAGTCTTCATCGAGATATAACCGATCTGGGTTAGGTAAATCGTGCGGCCACGGACGTTAGCCGCCAGTGAGTCATAACCGTAGCGCTGGAACATGCGTGTTAGGGCTTCGATGCGTGTGGCATCGGCAGCCTCGATTTCACTTACCACCGGCGCCGATTGTAGCGCCCAACTGCGCATGGCGAACTCTAGTGGAGAGTCGAATAAGTCAGGGTTCAACCAGCAGTCAAAGACATTAAGCATCGCCTCGACGATATTCTCGGCATAAGCTTCCGTCTGATGCACCAGCCCTTGGGTGTTCTTTTCACGCCAGCGTGCGATCAGTGCTTTGAGCAGTGACTCACGGTCTTTAAAGAACCAGTAGAAACTGGTCCGAGAAAGCTTTAGACGCTTGGCCAGGGGCTGAATACGTACGCTATCAATGCCTGATTCTAGTAGCGTCTCAAACGCCGCTTCAAGCCAGACATCTTGGGAGCCCTTGGTGGTGGGCGTATGAGAGGAGGGCATTGAGCTAACCTTTAGGAGTGTAGCGATATAGTGTACATATGTGTCTTTTGCCTGTACACGTGGTTAGTGCCTATGGCTGTATCCTAGTGACGGTTGATGATTAATGTTCCTATGCGTGCCGCCTAAACAAACCTGGCCCGCATTAGCGGGCCAGTGAATTGTGTATCTTGTGTTGAATGACGTCGCTAGCCTTGGGCTAGCTGTAACGTGGGAGCCTCGTGGCCTAGATTCTCAAGCATGCGAGCAGCGTACCAATTGACAAAATCGATAACACCGAACTCATAGGTTTCAGAATAAGGCCCAGGCTGATAAGCCTTTGAGTTGATACCGCGCTGGTTCTCTTCGGCGAGCTGGCGATCCTGGTCGTTGGTGGCATCCCATACTCGGCGAAGCTGTTCTGGGTCGTAGTCGACTCCCTCCACGGCATCCTTGTGGACAAGCCACTTAGTGGTTACCACGGTTTGTTGCGGACCAATTGGTAATACGCGAAATACCACCGCGTGATCGCCCATGAAATGGTTCCATGAGTTGGGCAGGTGAAGGATGCGTAGTGAGCCCATATCGGGGCTTGATAAACGTCCCATCAGTTTCTTGCTGCCGGGCTTACCATCCATTGTCATGGAGACAATGCCATCCAGTAGCGGCGTACGCGTCAGGCGGTTGCGTTTACCAAACCGTTTCAACTGGTAGGGTACCTGCTCGGCGTCCCAGTCTGCTTGTTTACGTGCCACCAGCGCTTTGTAGGCGGGGGTTGCGCGGGGGTCGTCGGTATCATCAAACTCTTGCAACGAATTAAGCAGTTCAGGGTGTGCGCCGTTACAGTGGTAGCACTCGCGATTATTTTCGATCACAAGCTTCCAGTTGGCTTGCTCAACGATGCTGGATTCGGTGGCAACCTTGACGTTGTCCATCTGGTACGGCTCAAGATAATGCTCAAGCGTTGTCAGAAAATCGTCAATGGCAGGTGGCTCTTCGCTCAGGTTGATAAAGATGAAGCCGCCAGCGGTTTGGACGTTGACCGGCTTGAGGCCAAACTGGTTGAGGTCGAAGTCAGTGCCCATGTCGCTACCGGCAAACAGCAAGCGGCCATCAAGCTCGTACGTCCACTGGTGATACGGGCAGACGAGTTTCGCCACTTTGCCCTTATCTTTTACGCATAGGCGCGAACCACGGTGGCGGCACACATTGTGAAACGCATGAATAACGCCTTCACTACCGCGGACAATAACGATGGGGTTGTCACCAATATCCAAGGTGATGAAGTTACCCTTGGTGGGGATCTCGCAGGTCATGCCTGCGAATAACCACTCTTTTTCAAAAATCTCTTGCATATCAATAGAAAACAGACGGGCATCGTTATAAAACGGCTGCGGAAGTGAAAAGGTACGTGCCCTTTCCTGCAGCATCTGGGCCGTTGATTCACGAGCCGCAGCGAGTGGATCGTCCATCCAATTAGAAACGCTTTTTTCCATACCAGTATCCTCGTAAACCTCCGCTTTCCCCTCAAGGGCTGCGTGGCGGCCGTTGGTCAAGATTGTTTATCTTGTTGTTCTGTTGCGTAACCTGGCGTTGTAGTCGAGTGGAGCCTGATGACATTGCCTGATTGTGTTTCAGGCTAACGCCTACCAATTATCTGCCCGCGACATCAGGTGGCGTAACGGCGACTAAAGAAGAGGTTTCTAAGCAATTAAGAGTGGCACGAGGTAAGTGCGCGTCGTTGTCAGGTAAGTCGGCTAAGAGGAGCGTCCCCAAAATGCATACCAACGGTGCTGGGCTATAGCCAATATAGTTCGGTAATGCATAGCGATGAAGGCTGGTCAGGCAGAGGCGATAATGACAACTAATTTCTTTAACCCGGTCACGACCCAAACCTGGACTAACGGCCGCCACCAAGTACGTTGCGTTAAGGTGATCCAAGAAACCCAGGATGTACGCACGTTCTGTTTCATGGCGGAGCAACCGGTACTGTTCTTCTTCAAGCCTGGCCAGTTTGTGACCCTAGAGCTTGAGATCGATAATCAGCCGATTATGCGATCCTATACAATCTCTAGCTCGCCCTCTATTCCTTACAGTTTTTCGATTACTGTTAAGCAGGTGCCGGGCGGCGTTGTGTCCAATTGGCTGCATGCCAATTTAAAGGTGGGCGATGAGCTGGTGGTACATGGACCGGTCGGTAACTTTAACTCGATCGACTTTCCTGCCGAGAAAGTACTGTTTCTTTCTGGCGGCGTTGGTATTACCCCTTTAATGTCTATGACACGCTGGCTTTTTGATACTAATGCCGCTGTTGATGTTGAGTTTATACATAGCGCTCGAGCACCCCGCGATGTCATTTATCATCGTGAATTGGTGCATATGTTTTCGCGTATCCCCGAATTCAAACTGCATATTATCTGTGAGAGCAAGGAAGATATTGGTGAGGCATGGGCTGGCTACCGTGGTTATCTCACCGAGCCGCTGTTTGAGTTAATGGTGCCGGACTTTATGGAGAGGGAAATCTTTTGTTGCGGCCCTACTCCCTATATGAACGCCATTAAACGTATTTTGCGGCACCATAACTTTGATATGAGCCATTATCACGAAGAGTCGTTTGGTGCCACACCTGTCGACGTTCGTGATGATGTACGTGAGCTGGCCGAGCAAGCAGAAGTCGAAGCAGAAAATATTGATAGCAAGGACTTGCACAGCATCGAATTCGCCTCAACCGGCAAAAGTGTGCGCATTCAGCCTGGTGAAACGGTGCATGCAGCAGCGGCGAAGTTGGGTCTGCATATCCCCAAAGCATGCGGTATGGGCATATGCGGAACTTGCCGCGTAGAGCTCAAGTCGGGGGAGGTGGATATGGAGCATAACGGGGGCATTACGGATGAGGATGTCGCAGATGGCTACATTCTATCTTGCTGTAGTCGCCCTAAAGGGGATCTCGTCGTCGATTTTTAACCCCTTTGTTTAATACTTTCAGTCAAGCGCCCCTTAAGGCTTTCTGCCGTTTGGGGCGCTTTTTTATGGGTAATCAATGATCGTCTATCTGCGCAGCTAGGCTAATTGATGTCGATGTCGCAAATGCATCGAGTGGTGACGTCAACAAGTATCTTGGGCCAGGAAACCAACGATAGTATCGCGGTAAGAAAGCGTTGGCAGGAATTTTGGTTGATAACAACTCTGGTTGATAGCAGCTCTGGTTGATAGAAGCCTTGGTTTGTCAGCGTTAAAGAGAACGTCCAGCACTTAATAAAAAAGTCACTCATCAGGAGGCGACAATGCTTCAAAGTAATTTTTCCCCCAAAGCACGTTTGGCCAGTTACGACAGTTTGCTTGCAGAAGCAATTGCTGAAGAAACGGTACGCCAAGAAGCGCATATTGAGCTAATCGCCTCCGAAAATTACACCAGCCAGCTTGTCATGGAAGCGCAGGGCACCCAACTGACTAACAAGTATGCGGAAGGCTATCCAGGTCGCCGCTACTACGGCGGTTGTGAGTTCGTCGACAAGGTTGAGGCCTTAGCCATTGAACGTGCCTGTAACTTATTTAGTGCTAATTATGCCAACGTGCAGCCGCATTCTGGTGCTCAGGCCAATGCCGCAGTGTTTATGGCGCTGGTCAAACCTGGCGATACGATTCTAGGTATGAGCCTTGCCCATGGCGGCCACTTAACCCACGGTGCCGCCCCGAACTTCTCGGGCAAGCACTACAACGCAGTTCAGTACGGTCTCAAGCCGGAAACGGGTGAGATCGATTACGAAGAAGTTGAGCGTTTGGCTCGCGAGCATCAGCCAAAAATGATCATTGCCGGTTTCTCTGCCTACTCTCGCGTGGTGGATTGGCGCCGTTTCCGCACTATCGCTGATGAAGTGGGTGCTTACTTAATGGTCGACATGGCTCACGTTGCAGGCTTGGTGGCAGCTAACCTTTATCCGAGCCCGTTGCCTCATGCCCACGTTGTTACCACGACTACCCACAAAACATTGCGTGGCCCCCGCGGCGGCCTGATTCTGTCTGCGGATGGCGACGAGGCGCTCTATAAAAAGCTTAATGGGGCAGTCTTCCCAGGCCAGCAAGGTGGCCCATTAATGCATGTTATCGCGGCGAAGGCGGTGGCGTTCAAGGAAGCCATGAGCCAGGAGTTTGTGCGTTACCAGCAGCAGGTGATTGACAACGCCCAAGCCATGGCCAACGTATTCATGGAGCGCGGCTATGATGTTGTGTCGGGTGGTACCGAAGATCATCTTTTCTTAGTCTCGCTTATCCAGCAGGGCGTCACGGGTAAGGATGCGGATGCCGCATTGGGTCGCGCGCATATCACCGTTAATAAGAACACGGTGCCCAACGACCCGCAGAGCCCCTTCGTGACATCGGGTCTACGTATTGGTACCCCAGCGGTCACCACGCGTGGCTTCAATGCCCAAGAGTGTGGCGAATTAGCTGGCTGGATTTGTGACATCCTCGACGTACTAGCTGCTGGACGTGACACCGCTGCCATTGAGGCCGAGGTGCTGGCTAAAGTGAGTGACGTGTGTGCCCGGCACCCTGTCTATGCTGAAGCTGTCGCTGAAGCCGTCGAATCTATTGCTTGAATCGGCTTGCCGGCAAGGCCCGGCGCGGCTGAACTAAGGAGACCACTATGCAACGCTATTCCGGCTTCGGCCTGGTCAAGCACGCGCTGAGCCACCATGAAAACTGGGAGCGTCAATGGCGCAATCCCACGCCTAAAAAGCAGTACGATGTGATCATCGTCGGTGGTGGTGGCCACGGTTTGGCCACGGCTTACTACTTGGCTAAAGAGTTCGGTGTCAAGAATGTCGCGGTGATCGAGAAGGGCTGGTTGGGCGGTGGTAATACCGCCCGTAATACGACCATCGTGCGTTCGAACTACTTATGGGACGAGTCGGCTGCCCTTTACGAACATGCTATGAAGCTGTGGGAAGGGCTTTCCCAAGATCTTAACTACAACGTCATGTTCTCCCAGCGTGGGGTGCTCAATCTGGGGCATACCCTACAGGATATGCGCGATATTCAGCGTCGGGTCAACGCGAACCGCCTGAACGGCATTGATGGCGAAGTGCTGGACACCAAGGGTGTGCAGGCGCTGGTGCCGATCATGGACTGCTCTAAGAACGCTCGCTACCCGGTGATGGGCGCTTCCTGGCAGCCGCGTGCTGGGGTAGCACGGCACGATGCTGTGGCCTGGGGCTATGCGCGCGGTGCTGATGCTCACGGGGTGGATATCCTCCAGCAGACCGAAGTTACCGGCTTCAAGATCCGAGACGGTCGGATCTACGGTGTGCACACCAACCGTGGCGATATCGAGGCCAAGACAGTGGGCTGTGTCACCGCCGGTAATTCTGGCGTGTTGGCTAACATGGGCGGCTTTAAGTTGCCCCTAGAGTCCCATCCGCTGCAAGCTCTGGTCTCCGAGCCGATCAAACCGATTCTCGATACCGTGGTGATGTCTAATCACGTGCATGGCTATATCAGTCAGTCTGATAAAGGTGACTTAGTCATCGGTGCCGGCATTGATGGCTATAACGGCTATGGCCAGCGCGGTAGCTATCCCACTGTGGAGCATACCCTTCAGGCGATCGTCGAGATGTTCCCGATCTTCTCCCGGGTGCGTATGAATCGTCAGTGGGGCGGTATTGTCGATACCTGTCCGGATGCCTGTCCGATTATCTCTAAAACACCGGTGAAGGGGTTGTTCTTCAACTGTGGTTGGGGCACAGGTGGCTTCAAAGCTACTCCTGGATCGGGCCACGTGTTTGCCGCTAGCTTGGCTAAGGGTGAGATGCATCCCATTGCTGAGCCGTTCTCCATGTTCCGCTTCCATAGCGGTGCGTTGATTGATGAGCACGGCGCCGCCGGCGTGGCCCACTAGGGTTCATACGAGAGGAGTATCCGACATGTTTTATATCTATTGCCCCTACTGCGGCGAGCACCGTGAGGAAGAGGAGTTCCACCCCAAGGGCCAGGCGCATATTGAGCGACCCAAAGAGCCCGAGGCGTGTAGCGATGAAGAGTGGGGTGACTACCTTTTCTTCCGCAATAACCCCAGAGGGGTGCATCACGAAATGTGGGTGCATGCGGTAGGTTGCCGCAAGTTCTTCAACGTGACCCGCCACACGGTGAGCTACGAGATTCTCGAAACCTACAAAATGGGCGAGCAGCCGACGATAACTGCCGACAGCCAAAAGCAGCCGCGTGAAGCGGCAGCGGTAAGCCATCCAGAAGGAGTGCGGGCATGAGCCAGTCTAAGCAACAAGTGTTCCGCCTAACGACTGGCGGCCGAATCGATCGCTCTCGTACGTTGAGCTTTACCTTTAACGGTCAGCGTTATCAAGGGCACCCTGGAGATACCCTGGCTTCGGCGCTGCTGGCTAACGGTGTGGATATCGTTAACCGCAGCTTTAAGTACTCGCGCCCCAGAGGCATCGTCGCCGCAGGCGCGGAAGAGCCCAATGCCATTGTGCAATTAGGCAGTACCGAAGCGGCACAGGTGCCCAATGTTCGTGCTACCCAGCAAGCGCTGTTTGATGGATTAGCCGCCAGTAGCACCAACGGTTGGCCTAATGTACAGCGTGACTTGATGGGCTTGGTAGGCAAGTTAGGTGGGCAATTTATGCCGCCGGGCTTCTACTACAAGACGTTTATGGCACCGGCTTCGATGTGGCTGACCTACGAAAAGTACATTCGTAAGGCAGCAGGCTTGGGCCGCAGCCCGATGGAAGCCGATCCTGACAGTTATGACCACCTTCATCAACACTGCGATGTGCTGGTCGTTGGCGCTGGCGCTGCCGGCTTGTCTGCAGCATTGGCTGCTGCCCGTGGCGGTGCGCGGGTGATCGTTGCCGATGAGCAAGAAGAAATGGGCGGTTCACTGTTGGGTAGCCGCGAAACGCTGGATGGCAAGTCAGCAGACCAGTGGGTTGCTCAAGTGCTTGAAGAGCTAGCTGAATGTGACAACGTTACATTGCTGTCGCGCACCACGGCTAACGGTTATCACGACCACAATTTTGTGACGCTGCACGAACGGCGTACTGAGCATCTGGGCGAAACGGCGCCTGTCGTCAATGGCCACCGCCCGGTACGTTCCCGTATGCATCGAGTTCGCGCTGGTCAGGTGATCCTAGCCACAGGCGCTCACGAACGGCCATTGGTGTATGCGGGAAATGATGTTCCAGGCAACCTACTGGCAAGTGCTGTTTCTACCTACATTCGACGCTATGGTGTCGTACCAGGCCGCCAACTGGTGCTTTCCACCAGTAACGATGATGGCTATCGCGCCGCCTTAGACTGGAAGGAAGCAGGCTGCGAGGTAGTCGCGGTTGTTGATGCCCGCGAGGCACCTGCCGGGGACTGGGTCGATGCCGCCCGTGCCCAAGGTATCAAAATCATCACCGGCAGTGCCGTTATCGAAGCGAAAGGCGGCAATCGAGTCACTGCCGCACGGGTGGCCAAGATCGATATTGGCGCTTACCGAGTGAGCGGTCCGGTTCAGGAGTTGGCTTGCGACACTATTGCTAGTTCGGGAGGCTATAGTCCGGTCATTCACTTGGCTTCCCATACCGGCTCGCGGCCTACTTGGCGTGACGATATTCTTGGTTTTGTGCCAGGGCTCGTGAAGGGCGTTCATGCCTGCGGCGGCGCTAATGGCACTTATGCGTTGGGAGACGTACTTGCTGAGGGTATTGAAGCGGGTATTAAAGCAGCCGCCGCTACCGGCCACGCAGCTCAGCCGGTTAATCTGCCTAGCGTTGAACGCCTTCAGCAGGGACCAGCGGTGGCACTTTTTCAGGTTCCCCATGAGAAATCCACGCTGCGCGGACCGAAGCAATTCGTTGATCTGCAGAACGACGTCACCGCAGCGGGTATCGAACTGGCGACCCGGGAAGGCTTTGAGTCTATCGAGCATATTAAGCGCTATACCGCGATGGGGTTCGGCACCGACCAAGGCAAGTTGGGTAACATTAATGGTATGGCCATTGCCGCTCGTTGCCTGAATCGCTCCATCCCTGAGGTGGGCACCACGGTATTTCGGCCTAATTATACGCCGGTGACTTTTGGCGCTATTGTGGGTCGCCACTGCCGTGATCTGTTCGATCCCGAGCGTTATACCGCCCTTCATCAGTGGCACGTTGAGCGTGGCGCCGAGTTTGAGGATGTCGGTCAGTGGAAGCGTCCTTGGTACTACCCACAGAAAGTGAATGGCAAGACCGAGACTATGCACGAAGCGGTCGCTCGGGAGTGCTCAGCGGTGCGCGAGAAAGTGGGAATTCTTGATGCTTCGACGCTTGGTAAAATCGACATTCAAGGGCCGGATGCACGTGAATTCCTAGCGCGTGTTTATACCAACAAGTGGGAGAAGCTAGCGGTTGGTAAGTGCCGCTACGGCCTAATGTGTAAAGATGATGGCATGGTCACCGATGACGGCGTGACCAGCTGCCTGGCTGAAAATCACTTTTTGATGACCACCACCACCGGTGGTGCGGCAGCGATATTGGAATGGTTGGAGTTATGGCATCAGACCGAGTGGCCAGAACTGGATGTCTACTTCTCTTCAGTGACTGACCACTGGGCCACCATGACGATTACCGGTCCCGAAGCCCGCAAGCTGCTGGCGGAGATGACGGATATCGATCTCGACCGTGATAGCTTCAAGTTTATGGAGTGGCGTGCTGGCAAAGTGGCCGGGGTGCCTGCGCGTGTCTATCGCATCTCCTTTACCGGTGAGCTGACCTTTGAGATTAACGTTCAAGCCAACTACGCCATGCACGTGTGGCAGACCCTGTTCAAGCATGGTGAGAAGTATGGCTTGACGCCCTATGGCACAGAGACCATGCACGTCCTACGTGCTGAAAAAGGCTTTATTATCGTTGGCCAGGAAACTGACGGTTCCGTGACGCCGGAAGACCTGGGCATGCAGTGGTGTGTGGGTTACGACAAGCCTTTCTCATGGATTGGTAAGCGAGCCCTGACGCGAGAAGATACCAAGCGCGAAAACCGCAAACAGCTAGTAGGGCTAAAACCAAAGGATCCAACGGTAGTGCTAGAGGAGGGCGCGCAGATTGTGTTTGATCCCAAGCATGCGATCCCGATGCCTATGGCAGGGCATGTGACTTCCAGCTACTACAGCCCAACTCTGGACTCTGGATTTGCCTTAGCGGTAGTTAAGGGCGGTCTCAATAAAATGGGCGAAACCGTCTATTTGCCTATGGCAGACGGCCAAGTTCACGAAGCTGAAATCGTCAGCACCGTTTTTTATGATCCCAAGGGAGAGCGCCAAAATGTCTAATGCGGCCACTTTCGATACCCGTACTGATACCGCTATCCCGGTAGAGTCCCCGTTAGCTTTTAGCTACCGCCATAGTGGCGCTCCTCGTGCTGGTAGTTCAAGTCGGGTTCAGCTACGCGAGCGGGCAATGCTTGGGCATCTGATCTTACGAGGCGGTGCTATCGTTCTCGATGAAGCGGTGCGCGACGTGCTGGGGATTAGTTTGCCTGGCAAGCCCCAGGCGCTGGTGCAGGACGCCAGCGGCGAACGCTCTATTCAGTGGCTTTCCCCTGACGAGTGGCTGGTAATTGTGCCTGGCGGTGAGGAGTTCCCGTTAGAGACGCAACTGCGGGAGCGTTTAGGGGATTCCCATTATGCCATCAGTGATGTCAGCGGTGGGCAAACGGTGTTAGAGATTACCGGAGAGGCGGCCCGCGAGCTGTTGATGAAAGCGGTGGTCTACGACGTTCACCCCCGTCACTTTCCAGTGGGCAAAGGCGTTACTACTGTTTTCGCCAAGGCCACGACCATCCTTCGTCGGCCCAGTGAAGAGCGTTGGGAGTTAGTCGTGCGGCGCAGTTTTGCCGACTACTGCTACCGCTGGCTACTGGATGCAGCAGCAGAGTATGGCGTGAACGTAGAACAATAAGCAGGCAGGCCGAAACGCTGTTTCGGCCGCTATCTTCTGCCGCTAACAGAGATACATGCACTATGAGCCGAATGAGTGATACCTGGATACTTGCCGCCCAATGCCCAAGCCGTTTGGGAACGGTGGACGTCGTCACGCGCTTTTTAAAAGAGCAGCAGTGCTATATCACTGAACTTAACTCTTTCGATGACCGACTGGGCGGGCGCTTTTTTATTCGTGCCGAGTTTCGTCCAGAGCGAGATGAGTTCCATGAAGAGCGCTTCCACGCCGATTTTGTAGCGCGGGCAAGCGAATTCGACATGCAGTTTGAGCTGACGGCGCCGGGCAAACGCACAGGCGCCGTGATTATGGTCTCCAAGGCCGATCACTGCTTGAATGATCTGCTCTACCGTTATCGGACGGGCCAGCTTCCGCTGGATATCAAAGCGGTGATTTCCAACCATCCTGATCTGGAGCCGTTGGCAGCATGGCACGATTTGCCCTATCACTACCTGCCGATCACGCCCGAGACGAAATTGCAGCAGGAAGCGCAGATACGCGAAATCATCGCGGATACTGACGCTGAGCTGGTGGTGCTGGCAAGGTATATGCAGGTACTCTCCCCCTCAATGTGTGAACTATTAGCCGGACGAGCCATCAATATTCATCACTCTCTACTGCCCGGTTTTAAAGGCGCTAAGCCTTATCACCAGGCGTACGAAAAAGGCGTTAAGTTGGTGGGGGCAACGGCGCATTATATTAATAATGACCTTGATGAAGGGCCAATTATTGCTCAAGGGGTCGAGCCAGTGGATCACACCCACTACCCAGAGGATCTGGTTGCCAAGGGAAGGGATATCGAGTGCCTGACGCTGGCTAGAGCGATTAGCTATCATTTAGAGCGTCGTGTGTTCTTTTATTCTGGGCGTACAGTGGTGTTTGGTAACTAAGGTTTTTGGCTTATAGCTATTAACGACAAACACACACAGTTCGAGCGCGCTTTTTATAACTGGGCTACTGTCAGCGCTAAGCGTTTTTTAGTTCGCTAGGTAGCCCTTGGTTATGTATAAAATTCAAATGCGTGCTTAAGTGTTTCGGTTTATAAAAATAAAAAATTTATCTATAAAAGATAGTTTGGTTTTGTTTTTAATCACATCAATAAATTATTAAAACTTTCAGGCGCCGCCTGAGTTTCCCCTGTTTATACGTCAAGAGGTGCTCCAATGCCTATCAGTGTTTTCGACCTTTTTAAGATTGGAGTAGGCCCCTCCAGTTCTCATACCGTCGGGCCCATGCAGGCCGCTTTTAAGTATGTTACATCACTACGCGACGCCGATCTTCTTGATCAAGTGGCCCATCTAGACGTTCATCTTTATGGTTCATTGTCCGCGACGGGGGTAGGGCACGCAACGGATCACGCAATTATTATGGGGCTGATGGGTGAGCGCCCCGACACGATTGACCCTTTGATTATTGGGCCGTCTATTGCGTCGCTTAAAGAGAGTCAGTTATTAGAGCTTGGATGCCAAAAAACAATCGCTTTTGACTGGAAACGCGATATTTATTTCCATGAGGAGAGTTTGCCTCATCACCCTAATGCCATGCGGCTTGCTGCCTTTACACATCAAGGCGAATTGCTGCATGAAAATATCTACTACTCGGTAGGGGGCGGTTTTGTTGTTGAACAAGCCCAGATGGATATGCCGTTAGAGGACTTTGATGAAGCAACTATTCCCTATAACTTCGATACGGCTGAAGAGCTGCTAGCATTATGTAAAAAAGAGCAGCTAAGTATTAGCCGCTTAATGCTAGAGAATGAGAAAGTATGGCGGACAGAAGACGAGGTCAGAAATGAGTTGTGGCGAATCTGGCAAGTCATGTGTGAATGCATCGACAATGGATTAACCCATGAAGGGATATTGCCGGGTGGGTTAAACGTAAAACGCAGAGCTAAGCTGCTTCACCAGCGGCTTTTAGCGGCTGAACAGAATGATTGCCTAATCGCATCGACGTTTTCAGCAATGGAGTGGGTGAATATTTTTGCCCTTGCGGTTAATGAGGAGAATGCCGCAGGAGGGCGCATGGTCACGGCGCCCACCAACGGTGCTGCGGGCATTATTCCTGCCGTCTTGCACTACTACATGAAATTTCAGCCCAACGCCTGCGAGAAAAACGTCGTGGATTTTCTGCTAGCGGCAGGTGCGATTGGCATTCTCTGTAAGAAGAACGCGTCGATATCCGGGGCGGAAGTGGGCTGCCAAGGGGAAGTTGGCTCGGCGTGCGCCATGGCGGCAGCTGGCTTAGCGGATGTGATGGGAGGAACGCCCGAGCAAGTAGAGCATGCGGCCGAAATCGGCCTGGAACACAATTTAGGATTAACCTGCGACCCGGTGGGAGGGCTGGTTCAAGTGCCGTGTATCGAGCGCAACGCTATTGCCACCGTAAAAGCCATTAATGCAGCGCAAATGGCGTTGCATGGTGATGGTACTCACTTTATATCGTTGGATAAGGTCATTCGTACTATGCGCGATACGGGGAGAGATATGCTTGATAAATATAAGGAAACATCTAAAGGTGGATTGGCCGTTAATGCTATTGAATGTTAATCGCTATTGTATCCGGCAGGGTAGTTAAACCATTAGTCGTTTGGGGGCGTTGTTTTAACGCCACTGAATGCTTAAAAGCGAACTGCTTCGTTTAGGCACAACGAAGGCTGTTAGCGATGGTGTCTTGTATTTTTATGCAAAGATTAGTAGGACTAGGGGCGCGTGGGAATGACAGTTCTTGAGATGTGTCATTCCCAGGTAATCCCCCGATGACACCACGATGGCGCTAGATATTGACCTGTCATCTGACGATGACATGCCGGATCAGAAATGGATGATGCCCGCTAAAGCGCCCAAGCTCACCCCAAAATCCCTGAGTGCCACACGAAAACGCATGACCATGTTTACGGCATTGCCTTTCGCGTGCTAGGTACGGTGTTTGTGCATTTGCCACGGGTGCAAGAAGTACGGGTTTCTGGATATCGGTAAGTGATCGATCCTTCCACTGGTGGCACTCGCGATCAGTCTCTCTATAGCATCAAGGCCATCCGAGCGTAGTGGAACCGTATCCACTTTGATCAGCTGGCGCAGGTCGATCCGGTGGCGGCTGTTGAAGCGTTTACGCTGCGCCATTACATGACCAAAACCGGAATCTTTCGCGACATTGAGCCGTTTAAGCTGGTCTAAAAGGCCTCTCGCCAATACTGAACCGACGACGCAGAGACCACCCCCTGTTGGGTACCGATCTCGATGGCCGCTTGCTGAAAGGTGCGGGCTAGGTCGGGCTGGTGGCACAAGGCTAGCGACCGAATCATCCGCGTGATACGTAAATGATTATGGCCACCGGCTTTCAGCCAAATATGGGTTTGTATTGCCAGCGTTGGTTGAGCGACGATATCGCTCCCATACCGAGCGAGGCCAAAAAAGTCGAGCATAACGTCTAGCGAGCGCTGCTGATGCTGGCGCATAACGTCATTTCTCTCAAACGCAGCCTCTACCGTGGGCGTCAGCAAGGGAGCAAAGGCGTTAAAACGGCTCGTCTCTGGGGTAGGGAACAGCCACTGAATATAGTCGTGGGTGTGCTCTAGCCAAAAGGGTGATAGCCCCCAAATATCGTCAAGGCACCGACCTTTATGATCCAAGCCTTCGCCACCGTGAAAATCAATCAACCGCTGATCGTTATCCATTAAGTCGCACTCATTCGGGGTTCCATTGGGGTATATAACGCCATCTCTAGAGCATGACGCTCGGCGTTGTCATCCTGATGCTCGTCAACGTTCTCCGGGGCGCGAATGTAACAGGCGGGTAAGCCATACTCGCGGGCACCAGTGAGGACATGGTGCTTGTACCAGGAGTATGGAAGCAGACCGAGTGCGGTGAGGTTGCCAATATATGCTTGCACTTCAAACTGCTGCTCACTGGCGAGATCCGTAACGGTGAGCCACGTCTCGCTATACGTCGCGCCCAGTCCCTCATAGCGGTCGAGCGTCGGCTTGTGATGAGGCGCCATTTGCCAAATGCCCCCATAGGTAGCGGACTGCGCTGAGGCCGGCACAATATCGCATTTGCCTGAACCGTCACCGCCGCGCTGATGAAACGCTAGGTGGTAAGCGGGCAGAAGGGTCGTGGTCACAAAGCGAGCTGGAACGCGATCCGCTAAGCGTTGGGACGCCATAGTTGGAACCGTAGGCAAAATAGAGCATGGGAGCCCTCCTTGGTGTACCAATGATAACGTCGTCGCATTTTTCCGCATGCGGAAAAAAGGTGTGTCAGCCCATTAGGCTAACTGATGCTTATGAAGTCACAGGGGATTCGGTGGCGTAGTACGCTAGCATCTGTTCTACGTTCGTTTTGATCGTCTCTCGCCATGCGTGAGGCGCGGTGACCTTGATATTTGGCCCCATACCCATCAACCACCACAGCGTCTGCTGATCATCCGGCACATGGGCGGTTAGCCGATACCAGCCGTCAGTGTCCGGCAACGCCTCTATCGACTGTGTGTCAGATAGCGGCGTTTCCTGTAGTAGCCACGCCACCGGCTTAGCAATCTCGGCTTCCAACACTACATTGCTAGGCCCTTGTCGATACCCAAACGCTCCACCTTTGATGTAATCATCAATGTCAAAATCGTGCTGCTCTTGCCAGGGCTGTTGACTGAGTGTTGCCTGCTTCACGCGGTGAAGGGCGAACTGGCGTAGATCCTTAAACCCATCTACATGAGCTAACAAATAGGTGGCACTGTGGCGGCTCACAATGCCTTGAGGATGGAGGGTAAACGCCTTTTCAGAGTGACTGGTGCGTGATAGATAAATAACGTCAACGGCTTTCTGCTCCAGGAGCGCTTGCGAGATGATCTGCCAGGTTGCCTCATTAATTTCAGCGGGGATCAGCGCCTTACCGTTAGGAATGGCGCGTACTTTACGCGCCCACTGGCTAAGCCCATTAGCGCTCATGTCGTCCAGCAGTTTCCGTGCGTCGGTAAAGTGTGGTGAGAGCTGGCCGACTACCACCGGAGGCAGCAACCCCTTCAAATACTCTTCCGCCAGTACCAGCGTTAGCGCGCTGGGCACATCAAGCGCGGGTAGCTGACACTGAAAGTCACGATCAAAATACCAGCGGTAAGGTTTCTGGCTATCGTCACAGCCGATGGGAAACTGTATGGAAAGTTTCTGGCTTAAATCTCGCTGCAGAGAACGTGTGTCGATGTTAAACCCGCGCTCTGCAAGCTTTTCTTTCAACACAGGTGTCGCGATACGCCCTGGAAAGCGAGGAATCAGCTGCAACATGGTTAAGTAACGGAAAAGCGTATCGCGGGGTTCGGACATAGTGACGCCAACCTTGGCTGAACTCATGAAAGCGTTGAGTTTAACGCGCCTCACAAAACTTAGCGACTCGCGCCTGTAAAGCGCCAGGCTCTTTAGCGACTAGGTGAGCGCGCTGTCGCCATAACGTTACGGTGCTTTGATCTATATAAGTATTCGGCAAGTCATGCCAGAGGGCGGCGGGGTGGATATCCATAGACGCTTCTACCGCAATATTGGGGTGCCCTTCCAACCAGCGATAAACGCTCATTGCGCTGCGCCCCACGCAGACTGGAAAGAGCAGGGCATCAGCAGGGAAAGGGATCCCGAGTGCCAACAGCAGTGCATTCACCTCATGGTCACACGCAAGGTGCCAACGTTGATAGTTTGCCACCAGCGGTGCGGTCAGGTGTCCTGCCACACAATGCCATACGAGATGTGCTTGTAAGAACTGACGGGACGTATCAGACAATGTGGCACTATAATCTGGGCAAATATAAAGCTGTTTGCCATCCGTACTGGCGCTATGAAAGCGTGAGTCAGTGACGGGTGTAAGGGTGAGAAACTGGCTTAAAAAGCCCATGACGGGCATTTCATGTTTCCACTGCTCACGGTCAGCCAACCACTTAGCTATTTCCTGTTGGGTAGTGTCTTGAGTCGTTACGCATTCGTTCATGGTCATCTTAGCGTCCACCGTCCCTGATAAGAGAGAATGAGGCTATGACGTGGTTGCGACATTGTGCGTCGCATAGCCCAGCAAAACGTTCTCACGGTGGCACTGTCGCGTTAGGACTGGCCTGTGAAAACCTATTTAGTGTATTCCTGTGTAAATAGGCCATTTTAGAGGCTCGCTGCCACGGCTCAAATTATTTGCAGCACAGCACCTATATCCTTGCTTAGCATAGTGATAACCTCATTATTATTAATGCTTCCTCACTATTTAGCATGACAGACACAGTGCGACACGGAATGTCGGATCCTTCGCTTACGCTCCTGACATACCTTTTGTTGCCTTTGATTGAAACAAGGAAACAGGCATGTCAGCTCTCTACGCCCCTGGTGCGCGTGTTGTTATCCGCGACTGTGAATGGATTGTCCGTCGGGCAGATCCTTGTGATGATGGCGGTTATATCCTCACGGTTGATGGTCTTTCCGAGCTGGTCAACGGCAAGAGCGCACGCTTTCTAACGCGCCTGGAAGAAGATGCTGATGCGATCCGTATACTCGACCCGGCTGAAACCCGGTTCGAGCAGGACATGACACCCGGCTTTGAAAAAAGCCGCCTGTTTATCGAAACTCAGCTGCGCCAGATTACCCCTGCGGATGACAAAATCCATCTTGGCCATAAAGCCGCGATGGACCCAGTACCCTACCAGCTCGACCCGGCACTGCAGGCGCTCAAGCAGAACCGCCAGCGTATTCTGATTGCGGATGCGGTGGGGTTAGGCAAAACCCTAGAAGCCGGCATTTTAATGACCGAGCTAATGCGACGTGGCAAAGGCAAGCGCATCCTGGTGCTCACGCTGAAAAGCATGATGACCCAGTTCCAGAAGGAGATGTGGAACCGCTTTACCATTCCACTCACCCGGCTAGACTCCGCTGGTCTGCAGCGGGTGCGCAACAACATTCCGGGTAATCACAACCCGTTTTACTACTACGACAAGTCGATCATTTCCATCGACACCCTCAAGCAGGACAACGAATACCGCCGCCATTTGGAGCAGGCTTACTGGGACATCATCGTTATTGATGAGGCCCACAACGTGGCTGAACGTGGTTCCAGCTCCCAGCGTGCCCGTTTGGCGCAGTTGCTGGCTGGGCGCTCGGATACGCTGATCATGCTCTCGGCTACGCCGCACGATGGTAAGGCACGCTCTTTTGCTAGCCTGATGAACATGCTCGATCCCACGGCGATCTCCGACCCCGACGACTACGCCAAAGAAGATTTCCGCGACAAAGGCTTGGTCATTCGCCGTTTTAAGAAAGATATTCGCGACCAGGTGCAACAAGAGTTCAAAGAGCGGGTAGTGAACGATATTTACCTGGATGCCTCGCCTCAAGAAGAAGCCGCCTATCAAGCGTTATTAGAGGTGCCTTTCACCTATCGTGGCGAGCATAACCAGACCAAAAACGGCCAACTGGTGCGTATCGGCTTGCAGAAGTCGATCTTCAGTTCCCCGGCGGCGGCTCAGGTTTCGGTAGAACAGCGCATCCGCAAGCTCGAAAACAAGGCCGACATCAGCGAAGACGAACAGCTGGAGATTCAGCACCTGAACTCTCTGCTGCTGGCGCTGCGCAATATCACACCGGAGCGGTTCAACAAATACCAGCAGCTGCTCAAGTTATTGAAGAGTGAAGAGTTCGACTGGAAGAAAACCAACACCGAAGACCGTTTGGTCATATTCAGCGAACGTATCGAAACGCTCAACTGGCTGCACGGCCAGATGCAAGGCGATCTCAAACTGAAAGCCGATGCCGTTCGCATCCTGCACGGCGGCATGAGTGATGTCGAACAGCAGGAAATCGTAGAGGAATTTGGCAAGCCCGAATCCAAGCTGCGTGTGCTGCTCTGTTCCGATGTGGCCAGCGAAGGTATCAACCTGCACTACCTGTCCCACCGTCTGGTGCATTTCGATTTGCCCTGGTCCCTGATGGTGTTCCAGCAGCGCAACGGCCGGGTAGATCGCTACGGCCAGGAACAAACGCCGATCATCACCTACCTGATCAACCAGAGCGACAACCCCAAAGTGCGCGGCGACCAGCGCATACTGGAAATCCTCAAAGAGAAAGATGAGCAGGCCTACAAAAACATCGGCGACCCGGCCACCTTCATGAAAGTGCATGATGCCGAAGCCGAAGAAGCCCTCACCATGGAAGCCATGGCCGAAGGCACCGAGGCTAAAGCCTTTGATGACAAGTACCAGGCCGACGACAGCAACGAAGGGGACGACCTGCTGGCCCTGTTCCTCAACCCAGAAGCCGCCGCCCCGAAAACCGAGGAAGAAGCGGAGCAATACACCGTCGAACGTTACAGCCTGTTCCCCAGCGATTACGAATTCGCCCGCCAGGCGCTGGAAGCCATCAACCGCGAGCGCAGGCATGTGCATTTTACGGCCAACAACGACAAGCAAACCCTCACGCTGACGCCGCCCGACGATCTGGACTACCGTTTTCGCTTCCTGCCGCCGGAAATTCGCCCACAAGATGGCAGCCTGATTCTTACGGCCGATAAAGCCCGCTTTGAAGACGAGATCCGCCGCAGCCGGCAGGACGAAAATGCCTGGCCCAAGCTGCACTATCTCTGGCCCCAGCATCCGGCCATTCAGTGGCTGGAAGACAAGCTGCTGGCGCAGGTGGCCCGTCACAGTGCGCCGGTGCTGGCATTACCGGATACCGACGCCATCAAGCAGGCGCTACAGCCGGAGGAAAGTCTGTTTCTGGTCAGTGGCTTGATCCCCAACCGCAAGGCACATCCGGTGATCTGGCAGTGGTTTGCCATTAGAACCCGCCAGGGCGAAGTGGTTAGCACCGAACCGGCAGACCAGTGGCTGCAAACGCTCCGGCTGAACAACAAGCTGCCCAACCGCGCCGCGCCCATTGATTTGAGCGCGTTGGAAGCCATGCGCCGACCTGTTATTGACGCCGCCAAGGCTGAGATGGCGCAGCACCAGCAGATTTATACACAAGCCAAGGAAGAGGAGCTGGAAACCCAGCTTGCCGAGCTGAATGCTCTGCAGGCACGACAGGTGCAGCAGCTGGACCTGCAACTGGCCGTTTCCGGTCAGGCGGAGCATTTCAAGGCCGCCCGTCGTGAAGAGCGCCTGGGCCGTATCGAGAGTGTCTTTGCCGACTACCAGAACTGGGTCCGTGACACCCTCAGCATAGAGCCGGTGCCCTTTATCCAGATCATCGCTGCTTTTGTGCGTGACGATGCCTGATGGCGTGTAAGCAAGGTTAAACAGGACAAACAACATGGCTGTACAAGAAACCGCTGCCACTTTTATCGGGCTCAGCAACGACAACGAATTTTTCAGCGCCCACTACCTGGCCGAAGTCTTTCAGGGTGACTTTGCCGACACCATCAAGGCCTGGGATGCCCGTGAAGGCCAGGCAAGCGAGGGTGTCGTACCCGAACAGGGCTATACCACGCCGCACCGTGGCCTGCGCAACCTACACCAAAGCTACTTTGCTCTGCGCCACAAGCTCAAGACCGAACGCAGCCTGGAGGAACGTATCCGCCTGCAACGCGAATTCTTCCGCAGCCTGATGGCGGTGCTGGATATTCCCTGGCAGCCGGAAAACCGCGAAGTTGCCCCTAATACCGAACTGCCAGTGCTGGCGGCACTGGGTGACCAACTGTGGGTCCTGGGGGCGCTGGACAACGACAACGAAGGTGAAGATCCGCTCTCGCTCACACTTAGCGCAAAACAGTTTATCGGCCCTGGCCCACACCATGACGGACTGAAAAACCGCGACTGGTACAGTCTGATCGATCAGGCTGTATTCCGTCAGACATCACCCTGCCACGAAAACCCGCCGCGCTGGGTGCTGCTGCTGTCTGATCGTCAGGGCATCCTGATCGACCGCTACAAGTGGTCACAAAACCGCATGTTGCGCTTTGACTGGGAAGAGATCCTCGGTCGCCGTGACGATAAAACGCTCAAGGCCACGGCCGTTTTGCTGCACCGGGAAAGCCTGGTGCCCGACGAAGGCCAGTGTCGCCTGGATAATCTGGATGAGAACAGCCACAAGCATGCGTTCTCGGTATCGGACGACCTCAAATATGCCCTGCGCCAAGCGATCGAGCTGCTGGGCAACGAAGCTGCCGATCAACTGATCCAGCGGGCCGGCGAGCGTAAGGAGGGCATCTATAGCGGTAAAAACGCCCTCGACCCGGACCAGTTGTCGCAGGAATGTCTGCGTTTCATGTATCGCATCCTGTTCCTGTTTTATATCGAAGCACGACCTGAACTGGGCTACTTGCCCACCCAGGATGAAACCTGGCGACAGGGCTACAGCCTCGACAGCCTGCGCGATCTGGAGATGGTGCGCCTTACCACCGAGGAAAGTCGCCGTGGCAGCTACTTTCACCACAGCCTGCAGCGCATGTTCACGCTGATTTACAACGGCTACAGCCCGAAACACCACCACGGTGGTCAAGACATATTTACCATGCAAGGCCTGGACAGCCACCTGTTCGACCCGGCCAAAACCCCGCTGCTGAACCGCGTTACCTTCAGCAACGAAACCCTGCAGCAGGTCATCCAGAGCATGTCGCTAACCCGGCCAACCAAAGGCAAAAAGCGCCGCGGGCGCGTCAGTTACACCCAGTTGGGCATCAACCAGTTGGGTGCCGTGTATGAGGCGCTGCTCAGTTACCGAGGCTTCTTTGCCACCGAAGACCTGTTCGAAGTCGCCCCCAAAGGCCAAAACATCAACCCTGACGAACTGGAGACCGGCTACTTTGTTACCCGCGAACAGCTAGAAGAGTTCGACGACAAAGAGCGCGTGTACGATCTGGACAGTGAACGCCGGAAAACCCTGCGCGTCCACCCCAAAGGCAAATTCATCTATCGCATGGCCGGGCGCGACCGGGAAAAATCCGCCAGTTACTACACCCCGGAAGTGCTCACCAAAAGCTTGGTGAAATACACCCTGAAAGAGCGCCTGACCGATGACGTCAGCGCCGACGATATTCTTAACCTGACGGTGTGCGAACCCGCCATGGGCAGCGCGGCCTTCTTGAATGAAGCCGTTAACCAATTGGCTGAAGCCTACCTGACCCGCAAACAGCAGGAACTGGGCCAGCGCATCCCCCACGAGGATTACCAGCGCGAACTGCAGCGGGTGAAAATGCACATCGCCGACCACAACGTGTACGGCGTTGACCTTAACCCCATTGCCGTGGAACTGGCGGAAGTCTCGCTCTGGCTCAACGCCCTCAGTGGTGGCCATAACGTGCCCTGGTTTGGCTATCAGCTCTTTACCGGCAACAGCCTGATCGGCGCCCGCCGCGAAGTCTACCCGGCCCGTGCGCTGAAAAAGCAGGCCAAAGAGGGCCTCTGGTACAACAATGCCCCGCGTCGCCTGCCGCCGGAAACCCTCACGGGCACGCCGCCTGTGGATGCTGCATCGATTGAGACAACTTCTGGCGATACAGCGAATGCGGGTGCTAATGTGGGGGAGACTGTGGGAGCGCGCTCCGCGCGCGAACAATCCCTTGCGCGAACAGACGACGAAATCTACCACTTCCTGCTACCCGACCCCGGCATGGTGGGCTACAACGACAAGGTGGCCAAACAGCTCAACCCCGAGGCGTTCAAGCAAATTAAGGAGTGGAAAAAGGCCTTCTGCGCCCCGCTGGATGCCAGTGAGCTGCAAATCCTGCAAAGCCTGAGTCAGGCGGTCGACCGCCTCTGGCGTGAACACACCCAGATGTTGGCGCATGACCGCAACCGCACCGAAGACAGCTACCCGCTCTGGGGCCAGCTGGGGATGGAAGAAGTCCACTCCAGTACCCGCGAGAAGGACGATATCCGTACCCGTGGCATCTTCAACAGCAACGCCCGTATCGCTTCACCCTATCGCCGCTTGAAACTGGCGATGGACTACTGGTGTGCACTCTGGTTCTGGCCGCTGGATAAGGTGGACCAGCTGCCCGACCGTCAGAAGTGGCTGTTTGACCTGAACACCATCCTTAACAGCGCTGGCACTTTTGAATTCGCGCCAGAGCAAGACAGCCTGCTGGGCAGCAGCGAGGAAGCCCAAAGCGAAGACCCCTTCGCCAAACCGGTAGACGACCTGTTCGCCGCCGACGAACCCCAGCAAACCCTGCGCGCCGAAACCCAGGCCGCCCGTGATGTGAGTAACCAGCGAGGTGAGCTGAACCTGGACAAGCTGTTCCGCAACCCGTTTTTCGCCACCCTTAAATTTGCTAATGAACTGGGCGAACAGTACCGCTTCTTCCACTGGGAACTGGCCTTTGCCGATATTTTCGCCAACCGGGGCGGCTTCGATATCACCCTGGGGAACCCGCCCTGGCGCAAGGTGGAGTGGGAAGAGGGTGGTATTCTGGGTGACCACAATCCGGCTTTTGTGCTTCGAAATCTCAGCGCGAAGCAGCTCACGGATCAGCGCGAAGCTGCGTTTGAACGTAGCCCGGAGTTAGAGCAGGCGTGGTTTGCCGAACTGGCGGAAGCGGAAGGTTCGCAAGAATTTTTGAACGCCTCCCAGAATTACCCGCAGCTCGCCGGTCAGAAAGCCAACCTGTACAAATGTTTTCTGCCCCGGGCCTGGGTTAATGTTAACGAGCGGGGGGTGAGTGGCTTCCTGCATCCGGAAGGAGTTTACGACGATCCTAAAGGGGGCGGGTTCCGCCGAGAGGTATATCATCGGCTGCGTGCACACCACCAGTACCAGAATGAGAAGAAGCTCTTTCCGATCGGTAACCGCAACAAATTCAGTGTAAACATTTATGGCCCGTACCGGACAGAAGTAGGCTTCGACAACATCGCCAACTTGTTCGTCCCCTCAACAGTTGATGGCAGCTATGTCGACCCGGTGAAGCGCTTGGTTGGCGGCATAAAGAACGAGAACGACGAATGGAACTTGGAAGGGCACCCCGACCGCATTATCGAAGTCGGCCAGCACGAACTGACCTTGTTTGCCCAGCTCTACGACGAAGCCGGCACCGATGCGTTGGAAGCCCGCCTGCCGGCTCTGCATGCTCGGCAGTTGATGGCGGTACTGGATAAATTCGCCGCCCAGCCCCGGCGGCTGGGAGATCTGAAAGGGCAGTATTACTCCACTCAGCACTGGAACGAAGTCAACGCCCAGCAAGACGGCACTATGAAGCGGGAAACCCGCTTCCCGGAAACCCCGGAGCAATGGATACTCTCTGGCCCCCATTTCTTCGTCGGCAACCCGATGTTCCAAACGCCCAAGCGAGTGTGCGAAACGCATAGGGCCTACGACAACCTCGACCTGCAAACCCTGCCGGACGACTACCTGCCGCGCACCAACTACATCCCCGCCTGCGACCCCGCCACCTACCGCGACCGCACCCCGCGCGTGCCCTGGGTGGAAGAGGGCGAGCATCGAGAGAAATTGGTGACGGAGTATTATCGGTTGGTTAACCGTGAGATGGTTGGTACGTCGTCTGAGCGTACATTAATGACTACGATTGCCCCTAAGGGGGTTGGTCATATTCACACATGTTTGAGCACAATTTACGCAAACGATCGAGATCTGTTGGATCTGTTCTCTTACACGCTTTCCATCCCCTTGGATTTCCGAGTAAAGAGCACAGGGGTTGGACATGTAAATAAGTCACTTTTGAACCAACTGCCGTTAGCCTGCGATCAACACTACCGACCTGCATTACACTCGCGTGCGCTTGTCTTGGTTGGTCTCACCAACCACTACGCCGACCTCTGGCAATTCAACTGGCAAGACAACTTCCGCCAACAACGCTGGGCCACCCGCGAACCCATCGCCGCGCTGCCGCAAGACTTCTTCGCCAGGCTCACCCCCGAGTGGCAACGCAACAACGCCCTGCGCACCGACTACGCCCGCCGCCAGGCCCTGGTAGAAATCGACGTCCTCGTCGCCCAGGCCCTCGGCCTCACGCTGGAAGAACTGCTCACCATCTACCGCGTCCAGTTCCCCGTTATGCGCCAGTACGAAGCCGAAACCTTTTTTGATCAAACCGGCCGCATCGTCTTCACCCCCAGCAAAGGCCTGGTAGGCGTAGGCCTGCCCAGAAAAGCCAAGCCCGCCGAGCTAAAAGAAGGCACCCACTACGCCATCCACTCCCCCGAACAAACGACACAAAATGTCGCACTGGGATGGGAAGATATTCAACACATGACCGGGGGCAGAGTAAGCAAAACCTACTTAGATGATACTCTCCCCGGCGGCCCCGTGGAGCGCACGGTGGAGTACCACGCCCCGTTCTTTAAGCCGGATAGGGAGGAGGATTATCGGGTGGCTTGGGAGGTTTTTGAGAAGAAAACCTCCTGGTCTTCGGCGTATGGGGTAGAGTCAGAACGACGTTTGATTGAATAACACATAAAAAAGGAGACGGCAGGAATGACTGTGACAGTCACTCAGAACTGGTATCTGAACTATCTGGGCGAAGCGATCAAGGTGGCTAACCGGAACGAAATGCCGGTAGACAACCTGCAAGACACCAGCCTTGTCGTACAGCAGTCAGAGTTCCTGGTGCCATTGATTGGGGGGTTCAGCGCAGGAAAAAGCACCCTGATCAATGCCCTGATTGGTCGTGATGTGCTGCCAGTGGACATCAGCCCAGAGACGGAGCTGGCTGCAGAGATTCGCTATGCGGACCAGGATGCCATTCATGCAATCAGGAAAGATGGCGCCATTGAGCAGTACGGCATTGATCAGTTTTCCGAGATCAAGAAAAAGCCCAGGCAATACACCCACCTGCGAGTCTATCTCCATTCAGAGGTGCTCAAGGCCATTCAGCCCATGGTGCTGGTGGATATGCCCGGTTTCGGATCGGCCATTGGTGCCCATGCCGAGGCGCTGTCGCACTACATGAGCCGAGGTGCGTATTACATCGCGGCGATCAGCGCTGCAGAGGGCTCTATTCCCGCGTCCATGCTCGCGGAGTTGCTCGAGATTGAGGCTCTCGGGCGCTCTGTGGGTTTTGTGGTGACGAAATCCAACCTCAAGTCCGAAGAGGATGTGGCGGCCATCTGTGAGCATGTCGAAGCCAGTGTCCAGGCAGAAATGCAGCAGGAGGCTGTTGTTCACCGGTGTGGTCTTGAGGCAGACGGGCTGCAGGCCCTGCTGGATGGGCTGGACAGGGATGGTATTGCGCGGGAGTTGTTTTCCAGCGCAGTACAGGATGCGCATCTGCGCACTCTGGAAGGGTTACAGATGCGTGCTTCAGGGCTGGATAAAAGCCTTCAGGAAATCCAGGAGGCGAGAGCGGGGCTCGAAAAAGCTGTGTCGTTACTGGAGCGGCAAAAAGCCAGAAAGCTGGAAGACATCGATGGCGCTTCTTCAGACATGATTACCCGGCTCTGTATCAAGAAGTTCTCATCGGCCATGGATGCGGCCACCCCGGAATTGGTTCAGATGATCAAGCAAAAGGATATGCAGGGTGTGGAGCAGCGCCTTCTCTCACTGGTGCGGGGTTCAGTAACCAGTGTTTTGCGCAGGGAAATGACACAGTATTCCAGTGACATGATTGAGGATATCGGCCGGGAGTTGCAAGGGCTCGATTCCTCCTTGTCAGGGTTCGATATCGGTGAATGGATTGAAAATATCGTTGAGGCGATCAAGACCAAAGTCACTGAATTTGAAACACAGCTGAACACGCTAAAGGACACGCTGGAAAAGAAAGGTGGATCTGAAAAGATCTACAGGGCCGTAGCGACAGTGCTTGCGGTTTGTACTAGCGTGGTGGCGCCACTGCTGGAAATCGTGATCATTTTTTTGCCCGACATCATCAGGTTTTTCTCTCAGGTCAATATTGATGAAAAAGTAAGGGAAGGCATTCAAAACGAAATGATGCCGCAAATCAGGCAGAAGCTGGAAGACATGATGCCCTCCATGATTGAGGCACAGATGAAGGACATGGTCGAGTCTGCAGCTAAAGAATTTGAGGAGCGGATCAATGAGAAACGGGTGGTGCTGATGTCCCTGGAAGAGGACAACCGTGGGGAGGAAGAGAAAAAATCTGCTCTGGACAGTATCAGGGCTGACATTGCTACGCTTCGTGATCTGGCAAAAGAGAACATTTACGCGGGGGCAGCATGAAATTTGAGGAACTGGTAGCAAAGCAGGCGAAGCTTGACGATTTGAATGCGCGCTTTGGCCCGCTGCTGGGGTCTGAGATGGATTCGCTGAAGCGGGCAAACAGCATTGATGATGCGGCTACTCTGGAAGCCGCTCTGCGGGAGGTGGAAAGCACGGACCGAACCCTGAGAATCGGTGTGCTTGGGCGAATGAAGGCCGGGAAGTCCTCATTGCTGAATGCGCTGCTTTTCAGTGGTAACAGCGTGCTTCCCAAAGCGGCCACCCCGATGACAGCAGCACTCACGACTATTTCCTGGGGCGAGAGCGTCTCTGCTGAAGTAGAGTTCTATTCAGCGGAAGACTGTCGAGACATCGCCCGTAAAGCGCAAGAGTATAGCGAGCAATTTGAGTCCATTGTGGCTGAGAAGCGGAAGGGGCTGCTCCAGCGACTCCAGGACAATAGTCGACAGAAAGCCGCTTCAGAAACGGCTCCCGGGATGTCAGGTAAGGGGAGCCGCGAATCCGCTGAGGCGAAAGCAAAAAAAGCCGCTGAGCTGGAAATGAAAAAGCATGTAAAGCTGCATGCGGCCCATGACCAGCACAGCAGGATGAAGGCTTCTTCCGTAAAGAATGAGAATCTTCTTGGGGAAACGCGCTCGATTGAGGCGAATGATCTGGAATCGTTAAAAGGAATGCTAGGTGATTACGTCTCCGCTAAAGGGCGCTATATGCCGTTTTGTAAGAGCGTTCATATCAAGCTGCCCCTTGAGTCATTGCACGGCCTGGAGGTTGTCGATACTCCGGGGTTTAACGACCCTGTGGTGTCGCGAGAGGAACGGACCAATGAAATTCTAGGGCGCTGTGATGTTGTTTTAATTGTTAGCCCATCCGGGCGACTGCTGACCGAAGAAGACATGACCTTGATGGGGCGAATCTCCCATAAAGAGGGTGTTCAGGAGTTGTATGTCATTGTCAGCCAGACCGATATGGAACTGCATGGCAGTGAGCGACGCAGCACCCTGGCAGAATCGCTGGAAGTAATTCAGGCCAAAAATGCCCAACGCGCTGAGGGTGTGTTCAAGAGCTATTGCGCCCAGGAGGAAGAGGCCAGAGACGTGTTTGGGCAGCTTCTCGATGATGCGGATAACCGTGTGGTATGCGTATCTGGAATGGCCAGCTCTATTGCCCAGACGATTGAGCAGAAAAGGCCGCTGGATCCGGATCAGGAAAACGCATTGAGAATGATCAAGAGGTCGTTCCCGGAGGAGGTAGACCCGGATGATGCTGTTTTAGTATCGGAAACCATGAAGACGCTCTCGGGTATCAATTCGGTCAGGGAGATACTGCAGTCTGCCGAGCAACGCAAAGCCGAGATTCTGGAAGCGCGAAAAAGGAAATTTGCTGATACAAAGCTGTCAGCAATACAGCATTTCTCGTCACAGGTTATAGATTTCGGTCAACGCCGGGTTGCGGAGCTTGAGAAGACCGATATCGATGATCTGAATGGGGAAATCAAGCATCTCGAGATGGTGAAAGAAGAGCTGTCCCTGCAGATCAATCATGAATTTCGGGATCACAGGGTTTCATTGCCGAAAACCATGCGAGCTGAGCTTCGTGCTGTTCTTAAAAAGGCTTATGGCGAGGCGGAGTCCGGTGTGAATGACTCTGCGGATGAAGTCTCCAAATCCAGAACCGTACAGAAAAGCGGTGTAGGTTCTTGGTTTGCGAGAAAATTATGGGGCGGGGGATCTGAGACAGTAAGGGATAGGGTGACAACGGTAGCCACCTCTAGAGCATCCAAATCGATTGCCCAATTCGTCAATAACGTAGCAGATGATATGGAAGATGCTTTCAATGCCGTCAGGGAAGAGTGGCGTAAATCAGTTCACAGATCGATCGCGAATGCCTATCGCGACATTGTTGGTGATGAGGGTGTGGACAAAATGATGGTGATCCGGGCGATCAGGGACCTGGTTGAAAACCTGGAGTTGGGTGAATTCGGTTTTGACCGACGTCTTCCTGACAGACTGAAAGCCAGAGGCACCCTTGAAGGTTCAGAGGCCGATCAGTACCTGGGGAATTGCCGGGATTTTATTGCGGAACTTCACGGAAAGGTAGGAAGCGCTATTTCATCCTGTATCGACAATATCGACGTGAGCCTTCCTGAGGATGTCGCGTTTTCTTTTTACAAAGAGCTGGACGAAAAAGTTGAGCTGCTAAGAGAACAGATTATGAACAAGGAAGAAAGCCTGGCCCGCTTCGCGGAACTGGAGCGGTTATACAAGGAGGTGGCGCAATGAAGACGCTCGTCTCTGAAAAAGCCAGGGAGATTCTTGCAAGGTTGGCCAGGTTCTGGGTTTGGCGCCGACGGAGATGGGTCAAAAGGCTCTCTGAGGAGCTGACAGTTAGTGAGGCCCAGCTGTCCGAACATATTTTGCAAAAAGAGCGCCAAATTGAGTTCGCTGCGAAGCAGCTGGTCGATAAAAAAAACGCGTATCAGGCTCTTGAAGAAAAAAACAATGCACTGACAAGAGACCTAGGCAAAAAATGCGAAGAATTTGAAGAATTGAACCAGCAACATCAAGACTTGGATGATCGCTACTCTCTGGTCAAGGGTTTGCTATCGGCGGCCAGAACGCCCTCCGCTGCGTTGGATAAATTCCGGGCTATTCTTCATGAAGATTACCTGGCGTTTGCAAACGAGGAGTCTTCGCTTGCGGAGGAAGCTCAGGCTTTTCTTCATTTGCAAGGTATTGAGCAGGAACTTGAGCTGATCACCAGTTTCCCGGCGTTGTACGGGAAGAGTCAGATTGCTATATCGGGCGGTTTCAGCGCAGGCAAGACTGAGTTCTTGAATAGTCTAATTCTTGATGAGTCAGTCAGGTTGCCTACAGGTATTGAAACCGTTACCTCAATACCGACATATTTAACTTATGCTGAAAAAACGATAGTCCAGGGTTATACGGCGTCGGGAGGCAAAGTTTCTCTGGAAGGTGCTGGCCTGAAAATGATATCGCATGAATATGTGAAATCGTTCGGCTTCGAAATCAGAAAAATTATGCCGTTTTTGTCTGTTGGCGTGCAGCTTGATCCTGAGCGGTTCAGTCATATCTGTTTTATTGATACCCCGGGTTATGACCCGGCCAGTGCAACCAATACTGCGGAACATGACAGAGTGGTTGCCAAGCGCTTTGCCGAAGGCGCTGAAGCGCTCTTGTGGGTTATCGGGGCAGACTCAGGGCAAGTGTCCAACTCGGATATTGAGTTTATCGAGTCCTTGTCAAATTTTTCGAATATTCCTGTGTATGTGGTTCTTTCCAAGGCAGAGCGGCGTCGCGATGAGATAGACGATATTCTTGATCTGGTTGATATGACGTTCGAGTCAACCTCTATCAACTATCTGGGCGTGTCTGCAGAAGACTCGATATTTAGGGGCGAGTACGGATACAGGAATATGTCTCTGGATACGTTCTTCTCCATCTACAACCGATCATCTCATATTGAAAAAAAACTGTGCGAAAAAATAGATGCTGTATTTTGCAGATATGTCGATGCGATAAGTAATGACATTCAGAAGGGCGAGGAGATAGTGGGGGCGCTCAAGTCTGTTGATCTTGATGTTTTTGGTGAAGGTGATTTGCAGCTTTCCGAGAAGGTATCTGAAAAGATCTCTGATATTTCTTCTCTGTTTCGAGTGGAATCACTGAAGCGACAAAAGGAAAAGGCATTAGAAATATCTGAGCGGTTGAAAAGAGCCGTTCACGAAATATTTTTGGAGGTGGCCTGATTCCTCCGGAATCAGGCTGTGTCCTTGCGGTAATGTTTCCCTGTTTAATGACAGAAGGGCGTGGACTATTTCTGGAAGAGGGTGCCAGGTCAGAAATGTGATAATAAAGGTGAAATATGATACCCGGTTTGTTGGCCAACGAAGTCTCTGCCGCCCTGCGTGAGTTTATTATCACGGGCTTTGAAACCGAAACAGCACCGTTCAAAGGTGAGTTCCGCCGTTTGGTGGAGGAGCAGCAGGGCGGTGAGGCGTTTATCAAAGGGCCTTATGTTTCAGTTGGCCTGCCGTTTCTGACTGGCTCTTCCGGCCGGGACTTCTTTAAAAGCTTTGAAACCGAGCACCCGCCGTATGCCCACCAGGAACAGGCCTGGCAACGTTTGGCCTCTGACCGGCAAGCGGCCAATACCCTGGTGGCGACGGGTACGGGTTCTGGTAAAACCGAGTGTTTTATGTACCCGGTGCTGGACCACTGCCAGCGGGTGGGTGGCCCAGGCATCAAAGCCATCGTCATTTATCCAATGAATGCGTTGGCCACCGACCAAGCCAAGCGGTTTGCCAAAGAAGTTCACCAGCAAGCAGCGCTGAAAGGCCTACGGGTAGGGTTGTTTGTAGGCGGCGATGGGCAGGGCAGCAAGATAATGGGGCCAGAGCAGGTCATCACAGATAAAGACACGCTGCGCAATCACCCACCAGATGTACTGCTCACCAACTATAAAATGTTGGATTACCTGCTGATGCGCCCAAAAGATCAAAGGCTTTGGGCACACAATGGGCCAGATACGCTGCGCTATTTGGTGGTGGATGAGCTACACACCTTTGATGGCGCCCAGGGAACAGACCTCTCTTTGTTGATCCGCCGTTTGCGGGCTCGCTTTGATATGCTGCCCGAGCAGCTTATTTGTGTGGGTACGTCCGCTACGCTAGGTGGTGATGAGAGTGTGAAGGGCCTGCTCTCTTATGCGGGGGACATCTTCTCCAGCCCGTTTGGGCGT
>Ga0208300_100133_pt1 | contig 81341 bp, 73 predicted proteins | sample 23_taG_FD_184096 | JGI IMG/M metagenome (GOLD analysis project Ga0208300, IMG submission 184096) | Marine viral communities from Cariaco Basin, Caribbean Sea - 23_WHOI_OMZ (SPAdes) (version 2) | ecosystem: Environmental > Aquatic > Marine > Oceanic | place: Caribbean Sea: Cariaco Basin...
GCCGCTCGTCAGCGGGGTGCAAGCACCCCCTGTTACCGCTCGACTTGCATGTGTTAAGCCTGCCGCCAGCGTTCAATCTGAGCCATGATCAAACTCTTCAGTTTAAATCATACAAGAATCCGAAGATCCTCTATTCTTGCTCAAGACAAAACTCAATTTCGACGAGTCACTGTCCTGATATTTCATCTCCGAAATACCTCGGCCAGCGCCCACACGAATTACTTGGTTAACTTTTTAAAGAGCGGTTGAGCCGTGGCTCAATCAAGGAGGCGTATTCTACATCGTTCCGCCACCCTGTCAACCGTTTATTTTTCGCTGCTTCCGTCTCCGGAAATCGCCGAAAAACTTACCGGCTTACTACCTGTTTCGAGGCGCGCATTCTACAGCGAATCGCTTTCCTGTCAATCGCTTTCTGAAGAATTTTTTCAACTCAATTTCTTCAGCGCTTTCAAGCAGTTACTCCCTCAAGAAGCCCCTGTGTCAGTGGCTTGTCCCTCGAAAGAGAGGCGCATTCTACAGACCTGCTCAGAGGTGTCAACGGTTCGTTATAACTTTTTCGGTAAATCGACAATGTACCGTCAAAACTCGGTTTTTACCGCGGCCGCCGCCCGGGTCGCTTTTTCCCTCGCCTCGGCAATCGAACTACCGGTCGCAAGAGCCACCCCCATACGGCGGCGCCCTCTCAGTTCAGGTTTACCAAACAGCCTGAGAAAGATATCAGGCTCAGCTAACGCTTTTTCAAGCCCGGAGTAGGAAACGGCATCGGAATCTCCCTCAGGCAATATCACTGCGGAAGCAGATGGCCCCTGCTGGCGTATCGCCGGTATTGGCAGCCCCAGGATCGCGCGGGCATGCAACGCAAATTCTGACAAATCCTGGGAAACCAGGGTAACCAGCCCGGTGTCGTGGGGGCGCGGCGACACTTCGGAGAACCATACCTGGTCGCCCCGAACAAACAGCTCCACCCCATAGACCCCATAGCCACCAAGGTTGCCGGCAACAGCTTCGGCGATTTCCCGGGAACGGGCCAGGGCTTTTTCACTCATTGGCTGCGGCTGCCAGGACTCACGGTAATCCCCGTCTTGCTGACGGTGCCCGATCGGATCACAGAACGAAATGCCGTCGCGATGCTTTACGGTAAGCAAGGTGATTTCGTATTCGAAGTCCACGAACCCCTCAACGATCACCCTCCCCTTACCGGCGCGACCACCGGTCTGGGCATAATCCCAGGCAGCCTCAATATCATCGCTAGACCTGACCAGGCTTTGCCCCTTGCCGGACGAACTCATCACCGGCTTCACCACCAGGGGCAAACCGACGGCCTCGACCGCCGCGAGATATTCCTCTTTCGATTCCGCGAATCGGTACGGCGATGTAGCAAGCCCGAGCTCCTCGGCGGCCAGGCGACGGATACCTTCCCGGTTCATTGTCAGGTTAACGGCCCGTGCGGTGGGAATCACGTGATAGCCTTCGCGCTCCAGCCTCACCAGTTCGGGAGTGGCGATAGCTTCTATCTCAGGCACAATCAGGTTCGGCTTTTCCGCCTCAATAATGCGGCGAAGGGCCTCTCCATCCAGCATATCGACAACGTGGCTGCGATGGGCAACCTGCATGGCCGGAGCATTGGCATAACGGTCAACCGCGATGACCTCCACGCCAAAGCGCTGAAGCTCGATGACAACTTCCTTGCCCAGCTCTCCGGAACCACAAAAGAGAACCCTGAAGGCGTTTTCTTTCAGAGGAGTACCAATTCGAACTGTGTCAGTCATGATATTGCCTGTCCTGTGTGGTATCTACGAATGCCCAATATTGCCCGGCGACGCCATAAACGCGATTGCCCTAATGAACATAACAATCTAGACCAAAACCTTGCTTTCACGCTCGGCAACTTTTCGCAGCACGTCACGGCGTTCTTCGTTGCTCATCCGAGACCACCGCGTAATTTCCTCTCCGCTGCGATGACAACCAACACAAATGTCATTCTCGTCCAGCGCGCAAATGCTCACACAGGGCGAGCGTACCTTATCGGCGACTTTCATCCTGCCTACCTCACCTGACTGCTTAACCGTGACCAAGTGGAAAACTATGTGGCCCAAAGGCGCTCACTTTAACCTTTCCTGGCCTCTGCTTCTAATACCTGTTCGGTCAGGGGCTCCTCCAGATGTTGCCATACCCCAGATCCGACAGTGGGTACACTAGTGTCCCGTCTGGCTAATTCGCTAATCTACTGCGAATTAGCCAGACGGGACACTGCGGCGCGGCGCCGGCCACCGTGCTCGGGAGACGAGAATATCAAACCCCAGGACCTTCATCGTTAGCGGATGTCATTCACCGGGTACCCAGAGCACATCGCCTTTTCCCTTGGCATTCGAATAGCGGGCCATCACGAACAGCAAATCAGACAGGCGGTTCATATACTCCAGCACCGAGGGGCTAATCTCCTGCTCTTCCTTCAACTGAACAATGATCCTCTCAGCCCGGCGAGTCACTGTCCGGGCATGGTGAAGATACGTTGCTGCGGGATTGCCCGCCGGGAGAATGAAAGATCGCAGGGACGGAATATCCGCGTTGAACCGGTCTATTTCCTGCTCAAGCTCAAGGGTCTTGGAGTCTGCAAGCCTGAGTGGCGGATATTTCGGATTTTCCACAACAGGCGTGCAAAGATCGGCACCGACATCAAACAGATCGTTCTGGATGCGTGCCAGGATCCTGTCCAGCGTCTCGTCGACATGCAGCCGCGCCAGGCCAATAACGGCGTTTGCTTCGTCCACCGTGCCGTAGGCTTCCACACGCGGATCGTACTTGGCGACCCGGCTACCATCACCCAGGCCGGTATCGCCCTTATCTCCGGTTTTCGTATATATCTTGGTGAGCCTGACCATTCATTTCTCCCGTGACCCGGTTCCATCCATCAACGAAGCCGGTCAGATTACAGGTTTTTCCCGGTAGGTTCCCCAAATGCCTTTCAGGGTTTCAACAATATCGCCCATCGAAGCCCCTTCTTTGACCAATTCAATGGTTATGGGCATAAGGTTTACCGATTCGTCCTCGGCCTGCTCTTTCAACTGCGTGAGCAGACTCTGGACTTTTTCTTCATCGCGATTGTTCCTGACCTTGTTCAGGCGCTCAATCTGCCGGCGCTCGGTTTCCGGATCATGTGGGTGGGTTTCAATCTCAACATCCTCTTCCTCCTGGACGAACATATTGACGCCGATGACCGGTCGCTCCCCGCTGGCCTTGCGTAGCGCGAAATCATAGGCCGAATCGGATATGCCTCTCTGGAAGTAGCCATCGTCAATACACTGGAGGGTGCCACCAAGTTCTTCAACCTCATCAAGGATTTTCCAGACTTCCCGTTCAATCTCATCGGTAAGGCTTTCGACATAGTAGGAACCACCCAATGGATCCACCACCTGGGTGATGTTGGTTTCGTAGGCAATGATCTGCTGGGTTCGCAGGGCGATTCGCATCGCTTCCTCGGTGGGTATGGCAAAGGCCTCATCCATGCCATTGGTGTGCAGCGACTGAGCGCCACCCAGCACAGCAGACAGTGCCTGAAGCGCGGTGCGGATCGGGTTGATCGTATACTGCGGCTTGGTCAGGGTCGCTGCCGCGGTTTGTGCGTGGAAACGTAACCGGCTTGCCTCGGGTTTCGTGGCGCCGAATTTTTCCCGCATGATTTTGGCGTATACCCGCCTGGCCGCCCGGAACTTGGCAATCTCTTCAAAGAAGTCTGCCTGGCTCACGAAGAAGAACGAGAGGCGGGGACCAAACTCATTAACATCCACCCCGGCGTCGATTGCAGTCTGAACGTACTCCATGGTGGTCGCCATTGTGTACGCCACTTCCTGGACAGCGGTCGAACCGGCTTCCGATATGTGGTACCCGGAGATGTTGATGGCGTTGTACCGCTTCATGTTCTCGGATCCGTACTGAATGCAGTCACGGACCAGGCGAACCGACGGCCGCACCGGGAATATCCATTCCTTCTGGGCGATATACTCCTTGAGAATGTCGTTCTGGATGGTGCCCGAGAGGTCATTGAGGTCATAGCCGCGCTTCTGCGCCAGGGCAATGTACATGGCGTAGAGTATCCAGGCTGACGGGTTGATCGTCATGGAGACGGAAATTTTTGTCAGGTCAATGTCGTCGAACAACTCCTCCATATCCGCCAGAGTGTCGATGGCGACACCCTCGCGGCCCACCTCACCCTGGCTCATGGAATGGCCCGAGTCATACCCCATCAGGGTAGGCATGTCGAAGTCGATCGACAGCCCGGTCTGGCCCTGGGCAATGAGGTATTTGAAGCGCCCGTTGGTTTCCCTGGCAGTACCGAAACCGGCAATCTGGCGCATTGTCCAGTTCTTGCCACGGTACATGGTGGGGTAGGGCCCCCGGGTGAAGGGATATTGGCCGGGAAAACCAACGTCCTCAAACGGGGTGTCTTTGACATCCAGTGGCGTATACGTGCGCTTCGTCCGCATCCCCGACGCGGTGGTGTACTCTGACTTACTCTCCGGCGCCCGCTTTATGAAGGACGACACTTCGTTCTCTTCCCACTCGTTGAACTCTTTTTCAATATGCTTGAGTGCAGCGGGGTCATACTGGTCAGTGTGATTCATGAATCGTCTCCTTCATGGCTTTTAGCAAGATCACCGCGGCGCCGTGGGGATCCAGTTCGCGTTGAGTAACCTTTTTGAGCAGCTCTTCGGTTTGCGACCTGCTGTCACGTACAAAATTGTCCCGGACAATCTCTTCGGCGACCTTCACCACCCGGGTTAAAGCAATCTGGCGGCGCCGCTCGGTGATTTCGCCGCTTCGCTCCAGGTGCTCTGCGTGACGGTCAATCGCGGCCATCAGCTCGCCGAAACCGGTGTGCTTTTCAGAACTGGTCGGTACCACCGGCACCCGCCAGATGCCCTCACCCGGCTCCAAGCTCATCATCAGCATGGCCTTGAGTTCCTGGATGGTTTTGTTGGAGTCCGGCCGGTCGGCTTTGCTCACCACATGGACATCGGCTATCTCAAGCACCCCTGCCTTGATGGCCTGAATGTCATCGCCCAGACCAGGCGCGTTGACAACCACCGTGGTATGAGCCGCACGCACGATATCAACTTCGTCCTGGCCCACCCCGACCGTCTCGATCAGGACCACATCAAACCCACCTGCATCCAGGAGGTCGACGGCGTCCAGGGCCGGTCTCGCCAGGCCACCTAGGGTTCCCCGGGTGGCCATGCTGCGAATGAATACCCCGGGGTCGGAAACCAGGTCTCCCATGCGGATACGATCACCGAGGATCGCACCACCGGAAAACGGGCTTGAGGGGTCAATGGCAACGACACCGACCTTACGGCCACTGGCCCGGTATTCATGGACCAGCTGTGTAACGAGGGTCGACTTCCCTGCCCCCGGTACACCGGTAATGCCCACTACATGGGCGCGGCCGGTGCTCTTGTAGAGCGCCGCCAGGGCCTGGCGCACTTCAGGGTCGCCGCCACTTTCAACGCGGGTAATAAGCCTGGCGATGGCGCGGGGGTGTCCCTCCCCCACCCGTTCCGCCAGCGCCATCGAAGATATGCGGTTAATCATCTAACCCCCACGTTTCTGGTTAAGGCTGTGGTAAAGGTCCCGGTCGTCAACCACCCGTTGGGCCTTGAAGTCGGTGCGCGGAAAGGTGTCCGGCTCGACCATCACAATCCTTGCCCGGACACCCAGCACGCGACTGAATTCGGCCTCTACCCGTTCTGACAACGCCCTGACCGCATCCGGGCCTCTGCGCCTGGTCTCCTGGTCAAATTCTGCCTGCACGGCCAGCTCGTCCATTGAGCCACCACGGGAAATGATAATCCGGTGCTCACCACCATAACCCGCAAGGCCTTCCAGAATTTCAGCGATGGCGCTGGGGTAAACGTTTTCACCCCGGATCTGGAACATGTCGTCGATACGGCCATAGATGCCTTTGGGCAATTTCGGATAAGTTCGGCCACAGGGATTGTCTTCCATCACCCAATGGGTCAAATCGCCGGAGACCATGCGGATCATCGGCTGGGAGGTTCGCTCGAGATGGGTATAGATTGGCGTACCCTGCTCACCATAGGGAACTCGCCGGTTGGTATCGGGGTCTGCCACTTCCGTGTAGACAATGTCCTGCCACAGCAGCATACCCTCGGTGTCGGCACTGCCAGAGGCGTGCATCCAGGGCGTCAGCTCGGCCATGGTTCCGCAATCCACCACTTTGGCACCGTAGATATCCTGGATCTTATCCCGGATGGAGGGGATGGAACCGCCCGGCTCGCCGGAAAAGAACAGCACCCTGATACCGAACTCCCTGGGGTCAACGCCTTCTTCTCGGGCCACTTCCGCCAGCCTTAGCGCATAGGAAGGTGTGGAGTAGAGTCCAGCGGGTTTCATCATCCCTAACCAGGTGACCGCTCGCGCCGTCATTCCGGGAGCACCCGCGCCAAACGGGAAGGCTTTGCAGCCTAAGCGCTCAGCACCGATCAACGCGCCCCAGGATCCCATATAGAGACTCAGGATGGCAGCGACAAACACCGTATCTCCCGGCCGCAGGCCCATACCCCACATGATTCGGGCATGGTTGTTGGCAATGGTCTCCCAGTCACGCCGGGAAATACCAAAAGCGGTGGGCCGGCCGGTTGTGCCAGAGGTGCCGTGGATATGATGGATCTCGCTTTCCGGGCAGCAAAGATAGTCCCCGAATGGCGGTTTTTTCGCCTGGGAGTCACGCAGCTCCTGCTTGGTAACGGCGGGAACCTGTTCGAAGTCTGCAAGGGTACGGATGTCGTTGGCCGTTATACCGGCCTCGTCCCACTTGCTTTGGTAAAATGGCGAGTGATCGTAAGCATAGGCCATCACTTCGCGGATGCGCGCAACAATTAACTCATCTCGTTTTTCAGGATCCATCGTTTCGCGATCCCGAAACCAGTAGGGGTTGTTCGGGTCGGGGAAATAGTCGTTGCTGTAACTGGGGGGGAAATTCCACTCTTCCATCGGAGACTCCTGATATTGTTATTGGTTGTCATCTGAGGAAACCTGTTTTGAGCGCCCGGCTTTGCCCGACCGCCATAGTGCCGGATTTATCGGACACCACGGTCTGCGACCAATTGCCGGAACGAATCAATGATTTCCTGGGGAGGAGTGTCCTGCAGAAGAATCTTGTGGACGCCCATCTGGTACAGCTCTTCGACATCGTCGTCCGGAATGACACCACCACCCGCAACGATCATGTCTTCCGCTTCCCTGTCTTTCAGAAGCTCCAGTACCTTGGGGAAAATGTGCATGTGCGCACCCGAGAGCAAGCTGATACCCAGAATATCGACATCCTCCTGGATAGCGGCATCGACTACTTCCTCGGGCGTTCGATGCAGTCCGGTATACACCACATCCATGCCGGCATCTCTTAGAGCACGCGCGACCACCTTTATGCCTCGGTCATGACCATCAAGACCGATCTTTGCCAGCATTACCCGAATCACACCTGCATTATTGTCATTGTTTTGCATCGCATTCTCCTTGGATTAACTAGTTGCGCCACCGCTTCTTTTCAGAGGTTCACGGGAGTCTTGAATTTCTTGCTGAAGCCACTTTGATGCGGTTTCCACATGCTGCCTCGCAAGGGTTTCAGCCGTCCGGGCATCACCGGCCAATACCGCATCGAGTATTGCCGCATGCTCTTCCCAGATCTGTTTCTGGTTTTTTTCCACGATCAGGATGTCACTCATAACACGCCTTACATGGTTCCAATGGGCCTCCATTGAATCCAGAATGAAGGTGTTTCCCGCCAGCTCATAGATGAAGCCGTGAAAGCGCATATCGGCGTCGATAAGAGCGGGAAGGTCGTTTGCCTTTCCTGCTGCATAGCCATCCTCGATAATGGCCTCACCACGTTTTCGCGACCCGGCATCCGCCCGCTGGGCGGCGAGCCCTGCACTGATCAGGTCAATGCCGCATCGAAATTCGTACAACTGCGCCACAAAATTCTCATCAAGTACGGAAACCATCAGGCCCCGACGCCCCACGGCGGAGAGGAAACCGTCATCGCGTAGACGCTGCATTGCCTGGCTCACCGGCAACCGTGAGACATCCAGTCTTTCGGCCAGGCTTTCCTGGGTAACCCGCTCACCCGGCCTGAGCAAACCTTCAACGATGGCATTAACCACCGAATCGTAAATGAGCTCTGGAAGGTTCTTCTCGGTTTGGATTTTCTTCATTGAACAAACTCCACGACACAGCTCCTTCGATATCGTTTGCATACAGTATTCACCATGTAATACCTGTTCACCGATTAACCATATTAGACTTTAGCCTTATCTTTAAGTGTTTTTTTGAGCGCAAACATGCCCCCTCCGTTATTTTTCAAACGGCGGGAACCAGAAAACACCTGAGATAGAAAGAGAGGGAGGGAGAAATCAGTGAACGAATAGAAGACCGAAAGATTCGGTCAGCTTCCTTCGGGCGGTTCAAGCAGATCAATTCCGGCATCGTACACAGCGTTGAGAAAATCCACCAGAACCACTGCGGACAGCCCCCATATCCGATAGCGCCCCCAACGGTAGCAGGGCACGTAAAACGTATGGTTCAGAAAATTCAAAGCGTCGGTTCTTTCCCGCCTGTCTTCCAGAAAAAAGGACAGCGGCACCCGGAATACGCTTTCAATCTCATGAGGGTTAGGCTTCAGGGGATGGTCACCGGGAATCACGCCAACATACGGAGTAACCAGGATTCCGTAACGGGACATCACCTGGCTGAGCGGAGCGATAATCTGCACCTGATCCGGCGGCAAACCAATCTCTTCGTGGGTTTCCCGCAACGCCGTCGCCGCAAGGGAGGGGTCGCCGGGATCGCGTTTTCCGCCCGGGTACGCCACCTGTCCCCGGTGCGTGCTCAGATTTTCAGATCTGAGCGTAAAGATCATTTCGGGGTTTCGATGATCATCGGTTACAGGTACCAGAATACCGGCTTCGGGATAATCCAGAGCAAGCTGTCTGGGCGCATAGCCGGCCAGGCGCTCGGCAAGTAGATCACGCAAGTTTTGTCTCCAAAGTACACCCTGATGTTGAATGAGACAGCGGCAGCCGGGATCGTTAAACTGACTACCAAACCAATAAAGTATACGGGGAAAATCATGAAGTACTGCAGCACATGCGGCCACCCGGTTGAACAACGCATCCCCGAAGGCGATAACCGGCACCGCTATGTCTGTGTCAGTTGCGATACCATACATTACCAGAACCCGCGCATTGTTGCCGGCACGGTTCCTGTCTGGGAAGGGAAGATACTCCTGTGCCGGCGGGCCATCGAACCGCGTTACGGCTACTGGACACTACCGGCCGGCTTCATGGAGAACGCCGAAACCACCATTGAAGCCGCGGAACGGGAAACCCTTGAGGAAGCACTGGCAGAAGTAAACATCGAGGGCCTCTACTCCATCATCGATGTTCCGCACATCAACCAGGTGCATATGTTCTATCGTGCCACCCTGAAGGACGGACAATTCGGCGCCGGTGAGGAGTCCCTGGAATCCAGGTTGTTCGAACTGGATGACATTCCCTGGGACGAAATCTCCTTCCCAACCGTGAAGCGAACCCTGGAGCTGTTCCTCACCGATTACAGGAGTGAGTCGTTCGGTGTTCATGTCAGTGATATCCGTCACCCGATGGCAAGAGATCGCCAGTAAAGCAGCCGGCTACAAATCCTCAAGGCGATAAATCTCATAAGCGGGCTCTTCATAAGGATGAGCCCGCTTTAGCGCAGCAAGGGCGTCTTTGATCAGATCATCCTCGCAAACCAGCTCCACCTTGTATTCATCCACCGCTTCAACCTCACCGGCTTTCCCCAGGAAAGGGTCACTCCCTTCCAGCGGGCGAAACTGCCCCCTGCCGAGGCACTGCCAGGCGCAACGATCATAATCACCAATGCGGCCCGCCCCGGCATCAAACAGCGCCTGTTTTGTCTGTTCGACATGAGTTTCCGGGACGAAATAACACATCTTGTACATCGAAGACCCTCCTTCAAATCGGATATTTTTTGTACAGATTAATAGCTTAGATACTTACCCACAGAATCTGTGGATAACTCTGGGGAAAGTTTTTGGGAACAAGCTCTCAAACCCCGCAATCACTGAACTCCCGTCAAATTGGCGACAAAATCACCTGATTGTTTTTTCATTTATTTTTCAATTAGTTATAGCTTTCAAGCAAAAGTTGAACCGAACTCCATGTTTTTGCTCACAGAACAAACAGGAAGGCACCACGAGTGTGCATAAAAATACTCAGTCAAGGGATTTTTTACCAATTTTTTCGTATTTTTATCTTGAAAAACGCTGAAAAACAGAGCAGCAAATAAAAAGCCGGCTTTGGAGTAAACGCTTCTTGCAAGCGCATCCAAAACCGGCTTGTTTTCCGGCCGATTAATCAGCCGAACCAGCGTCTCGCATTCCTGAACATCCGAATCCAGGAACCGTCTTCCTGCCACCCGGAGGGATGCCAGGAATGCTGAACAGCGCGGAACACACGCTCAGGGTGAGGCATCATGATGGTCACACGGCCGTCACGGGTAGTAACCCCGGTAATGCCGGCCTCTGAGCCGTTCGGGTTGTAGGGATAGCGAACAGTGGCTTCACCCCGGTTATCCACATAACGCAGGGCCACCAGTTCATTCTCAGACAAGCCCGCGGCAGATGTCCCGCCAGCGAACTCAACCCTGCCCTCACCATGAGCGACCGCGATAGGCATACGTGAACCGGCCATACCATCCATGAAGGCAGACGGCGACGGCATCACTTCAACCATCGCCAGGCGAGCCTCAAACTGCTCGGACTGATTGCGCACAAAACGCGGCCAGCCTTCACTGCCGGGAATCAGCTCGTGCAGATTGGAGAGCATCTGGCACCCGTTACAGACGCCGAGCGCCAGGGTGTCCTGCCGGTTAAAGAAAGCCGCGAACTGATCCCGGACACGGTCGCTGAACAAAATGGATTTCGCCCAGCCTTCGCCCGCGCCAAGAACGTCACCGTAAGAGAAGCCGCCACAGGCCACCAGGCTGTTAAACCCATCCAGAGTCACGCGGCCAGAGAGCAGATCACTCATGTGCACATCGACAGACTCGAAGCCGGCGCGATCAAACGCGGCCGCCATCTCCACTTGCCCGTTCACACCCTGCTCGCGCAGAACAGCCACCTTCGGACGTGCGCCCTTGTTGATGTAAGGCGCAGCCACATCGTCATTGATATCATAGGAAAGTTCGGCGTGAAGACCTGGATCTTCGGCATCCAGCAGGTTATCAAACTCTTCCCGGGCGCAATCGGCATTGTCACGCAGGGACTGGATACGGTAGCTCGTTTCAGCCCATAGGCGCTGCAACTCAACGCGCGCCTCATCAACAACCGTCGAGCCTTCAAAAGTCAGGCGCAGCCGGTCAGTGTCGTTCGGGCTGCCAATAACGCTGATGTAATCTCCAAGTCCGGCCGCCGAGAACTGCTGCAGCACAAAACCGGTGTCTTCCCGGCGCACCTGGATAACGGCGCCCAGCTCTTCGTTGAACAGCTCCCGTGCAAACTGGGTACGGTCTTCTGCCAGGCCATCAAGCTTGATGTCGACCCCGGAGTGGCCGGCAAAACACATCTCAGCCAGGGTTACGAACAAACCACCGTCCGAGCGGTCGTGGTAGGCCAGAAGCTTGTCGTCCGCATTGAGGCCCTGGATCACAGCGAAGAAGGCCTTGATATCCTCGGGGTCGTCCAGATCCGGCGCTACCGCCCCTACCGCGCGATAAACCTGGGTCAGCGCAGAGCCGCCCAGGCGGTTCTGGCCAGCGGCGAGATCCACCAGGATCAGATCGGTTTCGCCGGCCTCTTTCACCAACTGCGGGGTCAGGGTTTTCGCGACATCAGTGACCGGTGCAAAGCCGCTGACAATCAGCGAAAGCGGTGCGGTTACACTCTTCTGCTCACCGTTATCCTCTTCCCACATGGTCTTCATGGACATGGAGTCCTTGCCGACCGGGATCGTAATTCCAAGCTCCGGGCAGAGTTCCATGCCCACCGCGCGAACCGTTTCATAGAGGTTTTCGTCTTCGCCCGGGTGACCTGCCGCGGCCATCCAGTTGGCGGACAACCGGATGTCGGAAAGCTTGCCGATTGGCGCCGCAGCCAGATTGGTAATCACCTCACCCACGGCCATACGGCCGGATGCCGGCGCATCAATCGTGGCAACCGGCGTACGCTCGCCCATTGCCATGGCTTCACCGGTGCGGACATCAAATGAGCTGGCAGTGACTGCCACGTCGGCGACCGGAACCTGCCAGGGCCCTACCATCTGGTCACGGGCAACCAGGCCTGTGATGGTGCGGTCACCGATGGTGATCAGGAAGCTCTTGGAGCCCACGGACGGCAGGCGGAGAACCCGGCGGATGGCATCGTGCAGATCAACCTTCGTGGAATCAAAAACCGGTTTGGTAAACGAAGCGCGGCTGATACTGCGGTGCATGCGGGGCGGCTTGCCAAACAGCACCTCCATGGGCAGATCAACGGGCTTGTCATCAAAATAGGAATCGCCGAGCTCAAGATGGTGCGCTTCGGTCGCCTCACCAATCACCGCATAGGGGCAGCGCTCGCGGCGGCAGAGGGCATCGAACAGCTCCAGGTTTTCAGGCGCCACGGCCATGACATAACGTTCCTGGGATTCGTTACACCAGATCTCCAGTGGAGACATGCCCGGCTCGTCGCTCGGAATATCCCGCAGCTCGAACTTGCCACCACGGCCGCCATCTTTTACCAACTCCGGCATGGCGTTGGAGAGACCACCGGCGCCAACATCATGAATAAACGCGATGGGGTTTTTGTCACCCATCTGCCAGCAACGGTCGATAACTTCCTGACAGCGGCGTTCCATTTCAGGGTTATCACGCTGTACCGACGCAAAATCGAGATTTTCATTACTGGAGCCGGAATCCATGGAAGAGGCGGCACCACCACCGAGGCCGATCAGCATGGACGGCCCGCCGAGGACAATAAGCTTGGCCCCCACCGGAATGTTGCCCTTCTCCACATGCTCTTCACGAATATTACCGAGACCGCCGGCAATCATGATGGGCTTATGGTAACCGCGCACTTCCTCACCGGCAGCACCGGGCACCTTCTCTTCAAACGTTCGGAAATAGCCGGCCAGATTGGGGCGGCCAAATTCGTTATTGAACGCGGCACCACCAATCGGGCCTTCGATCATGATGTCGAGGGCCGAGGCAATCCGCTCTGGCTTGCCATAATTGATTTCCCAGGGCTGGGGATCATCGGGGAGGTTCAGGTTGGAGACCGAAAAGCCTGCCAGGCCTGCCTTGGGCTTGGAGCCACGGCCGGTCGCACCCTCATCCCGGATTTCACCGCCGGAACCGGTCGCTGCACCGGCCGCCGGCGCAATGGCCGTCGGGTGGTTATGGGTCTCCACCTTCATGAGAATGTGGATGTCTTCCTCATTATAGCCGTATACACCGGTCTCAGGATCCGGGTAGAAACGGCCACCACGACTGCCCCGAATGACGGAAGCGTTGTCCTTGTAGGCTGAGAGAACACCTTCGCTGTTCATTTCATAGGTGTTGCGGATCATGGCAAACAGGGATTTTTCCTGGCCCTCGCCGTCGATATCCCAGGAGGCATTGAAAATCTTGTGACGGCAATGCTCGGAGTTGGCCTGGGCGAACATCATCAGTTCAACATCCGTCGGATCCCGTTCAAGATCCGTAAAGGATTTGACCAGGTAGTCAATTTCATCTTCTGCAAGCGCCAGCCCGAGACGTGAGTTTGCCTCCACCAGCGCATCCCGGCCCCCAGCCAGGACCGGAACCCGTCCAAGCAGCCGTGGCTCTTCATGGCTGAACAGCAGTTCCGCGCCGCCCATTTCGTGAAACACCTTCTGGGTCATGCGGTCGTGCAGCAGTGCGGCAATTTTCTCACGCTGTGCCAGACCCAGCTTGCGGCCAGACCTCACATAGTAGGCGGTACCTCGCTCGATCCGGTGAATCTGCCGGAGCCCGCAGTTCCGGGCAATGTCTGTCGCCTTGCTGGACCAGGGTGAGAGGGTGCCGGGGCGTGGCACAACCAGGAACAGCACACCATCGGGCTCTTCCACTGGCACACTGGGTCCGTAGGTCAGAAGCCGGTCGAGTATGGCCTGCTCGGATTCTGAAAGGTCGGCCTCCAGATCAACGAAGTGCATGAACTCTGCATAGACATGCTCGATTTCAGGCACGATTTCCTGAATCCGGGAATGCAATTTGCGGGAGCGGAATGGCGAGAGCGCGGGTGCGCCGCGAAGTTCAAGCATGATATCAACCTGTATCGCGCGAAACGGGGAAGCCTGGGTGCAATTTGAAAGGCCGCCATGATACTCGAAAGCGGGGTCAGGATACAGCGCTGGAAACGTTAACCCCGGACAGTACAATTGACATTGTTTTGCATGTTAATTAACCAGATTTATTGACCAGACCTCCGACACCAAGGATCATCTAAAGGCTGGAAAGGGAATCCACTCTCGGGATAGGAAAGGATACGGTGCCCTCACGTTCGCCGTAACCAGATGATCCAGCTATAACGGAGACCAAGGATTTGTCGAGATTTCGTACTGCGATAGCAGGCGCACCTGCCAGGACCCTTCTTCTCCTTGGTGTGGCCTTTATTATTACCGGTTGCTCACGGCCCACCACCCTTCAGGAAATCCGGGAAGAGGGTGTTCTGCACGTTATCACTCGCGTCGCGCCCTCGATTTATGTTGAAGGAGAGGACGGGCCGACGGGCTACGACTATGAATTGGTAAAGCTCTTTGCCGAAGGGCTGGGCGTGAAACTCCGCATCCGCGTTGCCGAAGACAATACAGAAATCCTCTCGGTGCTGGAGAAAAACTACGCCCATATCGGCATGGCCGGGCTCTCCGGGCAACCGGCGCTTGCCGGCCAGTACCACACCGTACCGACAGGCATTACCGCTCAGTCTGTTCTGGTCTACAATCGAGACGTCGAAGGCCCTGACTCTCTGGCTGATCTTGCGGGAAAACCACTCCACGTTGTTGCCGAAAGCAACCACGAGGACTGGCTCGCCGAGGCACAGACGGAAATCCCTGACCTGCAGTGGCAAGTCCACCCCGGCCTCGATGCCGCAGGAGTACTGACCCGGGTCGAAAGCGGAGAATTTCCGTATGCGATCATCTCCTCCAACGAACTGGACCTGAACCACGTCTTCTACCCCATGGTGAAAGAGGCCTTTGCTATCGGGGAACCCCGGAAGCTTGCCTGGTTCTTTCCCGCAGCCCAGGACAAATCACTGGCCGCCGCCGCTGAGGAGTTCCTGGAAAAGCTCAGGGCCAACGGCACTCTGGCCCAGATTTCCGAACGCTTTTACGGTCATCTCGACCGCCTGAATTATGTCGGGGCACGCACCTTCATGCACCACGTGGAAAACCGGTTGCCCAAATACGAGTCCCTGTTCCGTGACTATGCCAGGGATTTCAGCATGGACTGGCGACTGCTCGCCGCCATCGGCTACCAGGAGTCCCATTGGCGCCCCAACGCTGTATCGCCCACGGGCGTAAGGGGCTTGATGATGCTGACACGCAACACGGCCAGCCACATCGGCATCAACAACCGGCTGGATGCGGAAGAAAGCATTCAGGGCGGCGCCAAGTATTTCAAGATAGTGCGTGAAAAAATTCCGGAGCGAATCCCGGAACCGGACCGGACCTGGTTTGCCCTGGCCTCCTACAATGTTGGCTTCGGGCACCTTGAGGATGCCAGAAGGCTAACGGAAGGCGCTGGAAAGGATCCCGACCGGTGGATGGACGTGAAAAAATTCCTGCCATTGCTGGCCCAGAAGGAGTGGTACACGAAAACCCGTTTCGGCTATGCCCGGGGCCAAGAGCCGGTGGTCTACGTTCAGAACATCAGACGTTACTATGATGTGCTGGCCCGCCTCAACGAACCGGGCACGCCGCCACCTCCCCCGGAAAAACCGCAATTCGTTCAGATGGAAGAAAAAAGGGATAACAACAATCCGGCGCAGGATGTGTACCCGGAATCCAAGCTCAGGGCGGGCCTGCCGCCGGAACTGGGCATGATCCCACCCACACTCTGAGTCATCGACTGCAAACGGCTACTGTGAACGGGCCTCCAGAGCTCTCTCCACTTGACTGGCCGAAAACCCGCGCCGGTTAAGAAAACGTGCCTGGCGAAGCTTCTCGTCCCAGTCTTCACTGAGATCCGCCAGACCAAACCGCTTCTCCCTGAGATCGATGGCCTTCTGACACCAGTCCTCCTCTGCCATGTCATCCAGGCATACCGGGCTGCGGTGAACCCCGCGTTGCTGGAGTTCCCCAAGAATTCGCAAGGGCCCATAGCCAAGGTCCATTCGCTGGCGGGCATAGACATCGGCAAAGCGGTTATTGTCGAGCCAGCCTTCACTCTCGTATTCGTCGAGCACAGCCTCGATAACGTCGCCCGGGACTTTCCTCTGGCGGAGTTTCAGGTTCAATTCCAGACGGCTGTGCTCCCGCCTGGCCAGCAACCTGAGGGCCGTTGCCCGAGCCTTGTATTCCTGATCGTCCTGATTTTCCTGTTTTGCCATACAGACCCTTTCCGCATACGCATACAAAACGCTAGACTAGCCGCGAATTTCTCCAGCTGGCCAGACAGACTGGCCGGTGAAACTACCCGGCATCCGAACCCGGGCGCCGATGGCCGGTGGCGGCTTAACTTTGCCCGACACCGTGAACTGGTTTCAATACCAAAGGATACTCTTATGGCCGCGTTCATCCAGAAACTGTTCAGATCCCGCAAGACACCCGATGCTGCCCCGAAAAGCCGGAAAGCCCCCCAACCTGCCCCGGTCGGGCAGGAAGACACGCGGGCCAGCCAGAGAGAGGAGCAGCTCAGAACGATGGAAGGCTCCCCGTCACAGGATGTCCTGGCAAAAATCGCGATTGAGGGCGCAACGGCTGATATCCGCCAGACTGCCGCCAGCCGGTTGACCGAAGAAAGCCGCCTGCAACAGGTTCAGAAGCGGGCCAAGAGCAAAGACAAAGGGGTGTATCAGACCGTCAAACTGACGCTCCAGAAACTGCGGGAGGAACAGGCCCGCCAGGAAGGTATCACCCAGACCATTGCCACGCTCATCAGCCACGCCCGGAATCAGGCACAGAGTGACGATACCAAACTCTACGAAGCCCGGCTGGATTCCTTGTTGAAACAATGGTCAGAGGTGGAAACTCACGCCTCCCCCGAACAGGCCCAGACTTTCCTGGAGGCGGTTCATCGGTGCAAGGAGAGGATAGCGGCCATCCAGTCTGCTGCCGAGGACGAAAAACGCCAGCGCGAGCAGACATTGCAGCGCCGGGAAACCCTGAACATGCTAACCAGCACTCTGGATGATCTCAAGGCGCAGTCGCCGCAGACCCTGCCCTCACAAGCGTCCCTGGATGCCTTGCAGAAGACCCAGGAAAACCGGTGGCTTGAGGCAACCCGGGATACCGCCGTCGAAAAGCAGGAGCAGAAAACTTACGAGACCGCCATGCTCGCCCTGCGCAACTATCTGAGTGCGGTGAGGCGCATCAACCAGGAGCGGGAAACGATTGCCGAGCTAAGCGCGGCCCTCGACAGCAAGCAGGACACATCCGAGGATCAGCGCGCCCAGGCAAAAACACTGATCCAGGAAATCCGTTGGCCGGAAGGCTATCCCAGTCCGGCACTGCTTGAGCCACTTCGCAAGCTGGCTGGAAAGCGCAAATCCCCCGTTGAAGCGCCGGCGGATCAGGAACGACAAAAAGCCCTGGCGGCTCGCCTGCACACCGATCTGCAACAATTGGAAGAGGCCCTTGAGGCAAAACAGCTCAAAGAATCGAAACAACTGTTCAAGACGGCCCAGCAGCACCTGAGGGACCTTGACCATCGCCATGGCAAACCCTTCCAGGCCCGGATGCAGCTTCTGACCGGACAACTGAGAGAGCTTACCGACTGGCAGGGCTTTGCCACAGAGCCAAAGCAGATTGCCCTGTGTGAGCAGATGGAATACCTGGCCGACCAGCCCATGGACCCGGAAGCCAAGGCGGAGCGGATCAAGGAATTGCAGAACGAATGGCGGGATCTGGGCGGATCTTCAGACCGAAGCCTCTGGTCCCGTTTCAAAGCCGCTTCGGACAAAGCCTACGAACCCTGCAAAGCGTATTTCTCCGCAAAATCCGGGTTGAAGCAGGCGAATCTGGAGAAGCGATCCGCCATTTGCGAGCAACTGGAAACCTTCCTGGACAATGCCGACTGGTCTTCCATCGACTGGAAAGCCACCGAACGCATTCACCAGACCGCCCGCCAGGAATGGAAGGAAGCCTGGCCGGTGGAGTTCCGGGACAACCGGCAGGTTCAGAAGCGGTTCGATGATCTGCTTAAAAGACTGGAAGCGCCGCTGGATGAGGAGCGCCGTAAAAACGAGGGCCTGAAACAGGAGATCGTCCAGACAGCCCAGGCGCTGGTGGATCACGAACCTCTGCAGGATGCCATGAATAAAGCCAAGGCACTGCAAACTGACTGGCAAGCCATTGGCATTACCCGTCACCGGGAAGACCGCAAACTCTGGCAGGCCTTCCGCAAGGCCTGCGATCAGATATTCGCCCGCCGGGATACCGAACGCAGCGAACAGCAACAGGCTTACCGTGCCGCTGACGAGGCTGCGAAAGCCAGCCTGCAGCAATCGTCCGGGGTGACTGGCGACAGCGACGAGGAGGCAATAATGGCAGCGCTCTCCGCCCTCCGGGAAATTGATGCCGCTGCCCTTTCAAAGGGTGTCAGGGAGCAGGTTCAGCAGGAAAAACAGCGCCTGGCCCAGATTCTGTCAGGCCTGCAATTGCAGTCAAAAATGACGTCCTGGCGGTCGCTTGTGCTCGCAGCTGCGACCGGTGAGGCTGTGATCGATGCGGCCCCGGAGCACTGGTCTGAACTGGCAGACGCTTCAGATGGTCAGGATCCGGCTGAGCTGGTGATCCGCGCCGAAATCCTGTGCGGCGTGCCGTCACCGGATTCGGATCAGCAACGCCGGATGGAAATCCAGGTGCAGCGCCTGGCCGACGGAATGGGGTCCCCGGATACCAGCGGCGATCAACTCAGGGACGTGGAAAAGCTGGTAGCGAACTGGTGCCTGGGCGCGACCGGCGAGGCCGCGAATCGCGAACTGGCAGAGCGCCTGAATGGTGCACTTTCCAACCTGATCAACTCCTGAGCAGATAAGCGGGTCACTGCCGCTGGTGCTCCCGGACAAATTCCCTGGCGTCTTTCACGGCGGCCAGGGATTTTTGTTTCATTTCCTTCAGCTCTTCATCCGCCAGATAGAACATCATATCGATGGAGTGGCGGTAATAGCGCGTGGGCAGGCGGTTTAGCGCCACACACATGACGTCGGTCAGATAATCTGCGGTATCGGACTCCTCACGGGTCGCGTCAATCGCATCCACCACCAACCGTTCGTAGAAATTGTCGATTGCATCTCGCAGAGACATGGCAAACGCCTCCTGAATTCATCTGCGGTTCTTAACACCATAGAAGCCACACCGCGGCTTGTCATGGTGCATGAGCAATTTCGCCAATGCGATTGGCAGACCGCGTCACTACACCCCACAGCTGCAACCGGCTATGGTTGTGTTATCGATAAATCAATCCCGAAAACAACATGGCCAGAGGACAAGCAATGACCACCGAGGCGTATATCTTCGATGCAGTCCGCACCCCCAGGGGGCGTGGAAAAAAAGACGGATCACTCCACAGCGTCAAACCCATCACGCTGTTGACCACGGTGCTCCGCGCGCTGCAGGAGAGGAACAGCCTGGACACCGCCCAGATCGACGACATTGTTATGGGCTGCGTGACCGCCGTTGGCGACCAGGGTGCGGATATTGCCAAGACTGCGGCCCTGGCGGCAGATTGGGATGAAAAGGTGGCGGGCGTCACCCTGAACCGTTTCTGCGCTTCCGGCCTCGAGGCGGTCAATCTCGCCGCCATGAAGGTGCGCTCGGGCTGGGAAGACATGGTGGTTGCCGGCGGCGTGGAAGCCATGTCACGGGTGCCCATGGGCTCCGATGGCGGCGCCTGGGCCACGGATCCGGAGACCAATCTGCACACCGGTTTCATGCCCCAGGGTATCGGCGCTGATCTGATCGCCACTCTTGAAGGCTTCAGCCGTGAAGATGTCGACGGTTTCGCCGTGAGATCCCAGCAGAAAGCCGCCAGCGCCTGGCAGAACGGCTACTTCGCAAAATCCATTATTCCGGTCACCGACCAGAATGGGGTTGTCATCCTAGACCGTGATGAGCACGTTCGCGGCAACACTACGGTTGAGTCCCTCGCCGGTCTCAAGCCCTCGTTCCAGATGATGGGCGAAATGGGCTTCGACGGCGTGGCCCGGGAAAAATACCACTACGTGGAAAAGATCGATCACGTGCATCACGCCGGCAACTCCTCCGGTATTGTCGACGGCGCCACCGCCCTGCTGATTGGCAGCGAAGCCAAGGGCAAGGCCATGGGCCTGAAGCCCCGCGCCCGCGTTGTCGCCACCGCGGTTACCAGTACAGACCCAACCATCATGCTCACCGGCCCTGCCCCCGCAGCCCGCAAGGCATTGGAAAAGGCAGGCATGACCGCCGACCAGATCGACCTGTTTGAAGTCAACGAAGCCTTCGCCTCAGTGGTGATGCGCTTCCAGCGGGAACTTTCGGTTCCCGACGAAAAAGTGAACGTGAACGGCGGCGCCATCGCCATGGGCCACCCGCTGGGTGCCACCGGTGCCATGATTCTCGGCACCCTGCTGGATGAGCTGGAGCGGCGAGAATTACGCTACGGCCTGGCCACCCTGTGCGTCGGTGGCGGCATGGGTATTGCCACCATCATCGAGCGCGTCTGAACCCGTCCACTTTTTTAAGGAGAACCGATTATGAGTGCCATCCGTTATGAACTGGATTCAGACCAGATCCTGACCCTCACCATCGACCTGCCTGGCCAGTCCGCCAACACCATGAATGCCGTCTTCCGGGAAGCCCTCTCGGAAACCACCGCGAAGGTCAAAGGCGACCTGGACAACATCCGGGGCGTGATCATTGCCTCGGCCAAGAAAACCTTTTTTGCCGGCGGTGACCTGAAAGAACTTCACAAGGTCACCCGGGAAGACGCCAAGACCTTTGAGGATATGGTCAACGGCCTGAAAGCCGATATGCGCTTCCTGGAAACCAGCGGCAAGCCGGTGGTCGCCGCCATCAACGGCACCGCCCTTGGCGGCGGGCTCGAGATCGCCCTGGCCTGCCATCACCGTGTTGCCATTAACGATGACAGCATCCAGCTGGGCCTGCCGGAAGTGACCCTGGGGCTGCTGCCCGGAGGTGGCGGCACCCAGCGGCTTCCGCGGATGATTGGCCTTGAGGCTGCCTTCCCGTACCTGATGGAAGGCAAGAAGTTAAACCCGAAAGCCGCCCTGAAAGCCGGCATTGTCGATGAGTTGGCGGATTCCTACGAGGGCATGATCGCCAAGGCCCGTGCCTTTATCGACGCCCATCCCAAGTGTCAGCAACCCTGGGACCAGAAAGGCTTCAAAATCCCAGGCGGCGCCCCCCATCACCCCGCCATGGCCCAGAAGCTGGCCATTGCCCCGGCCATGCTGAAACAGAAAACCAAAGGCTGCTACCCCGCGCCGGAGCGCATACTCTCCGCCGCAGTGGAAGGCGCCCAGGTGGATTTCGATAATGGCAGCCTGATCGAAACCCGGTATTTTGCCGAGCTGGTGATTGGCCAGGTCGCCAAGAACATGACCGGGACCTTCTGGTTCCAACTGAACGCCATCAAGGCTGGGGGCAGCCGCCCCGACGGCGTTGAAAAGGAAACCTTCCGCAAGGTGGGTGTGCTCGGTGCAGGCATGATGGGAGCAGGTATCGCCTACTCTACGGCCTCCCGCGGTATTGAGGTGGTTCTTAAAGACGTCTCGATGGAAAACGCCGAGAAAGGTAAAAGTTATTCGGAGAATCTGCTGGCCAGGAAAGTCAGCCGTGGCCGGATGACCGATGGACAGAAAGCCGACATTCTCGGCCGCATCAAGGCCACCGACTCCGCTGAAGATCTGGAAGGCTGCGATCTGGTGATTGAGGCCGTGTTCGAGGACAGCGAACTGAAGGCCAGGGTAACACAGGAGGCGGAGCCCTGGCTGGTGAACAATGGCATCTTTGCCTCCAACACCTCCACCATACCCATTACCCAGCTCGCAGGAGCTTCGACAAAGCCTGAGAACTTTATCGGCCTGCACTTCTTCTCCCCAGTCGACAAAATGCAGCTGGTGGAAATCATCGTTGGCGAACAAACCTCCGATGAAACCTTGGCGCGCTCATTCGATTACGTGCAGCAGATTGGCAAGATCCCGGTGGTGGTGAACGACAGTCGGGGCTTCTTCACCTCCCGGGTATTCGGCACCTTCGTTAACGAGGGTATCTGCATGCTCGGCGAGGGCATTCACCCTTCCAGCATCGAAAACGCCGGGCTACTGGCGGGCATGCCTGTGGGGCCGCTGGCGATATCCGATGAAGTCAGTATGACCCTGATGCAGCACATCCGGAACCAGAGCAAAAAAGACACCGAAACCGCAGGGGGCACCTGGAACGTCCACCCGGCGGAAGCGGTGATTGATGCGATGGTTAACGAGCATGGCCGCAAAGGCAAAGCAGCAGGCGCCGGATTCTACGACTACCCCGCCAACGGCAAAAAACACTTGTGGCCAGAGCTGGAGAACCTGTTCGTGGATACGCGGAAGGCCCGAAATGTCAGACTGCAGGAACTGAAGGACCGGATCCTATTCATCCAGGCCATTGAAACCGTCCGTTGCCTGGAAGAAGGTGTTCTGCGTACGGTGGAAGACGCCAACATCGGCAGTATTTTCGGGATTGGCTATGCGCCCTGGACTGGTGGCACCCTACAATTCATTAATCAGTATGGCGTGAGAGCGTTCACAGAGCGGGCGACAGAGCTTGCCAGCGTTTATGGCGAGCGCTTTGCTCCACCCAGACTGCTACTGGAGAGAGCCGAGAGCAACTCACCCTTCGCCTGAGGCCACCGCGCCGGGAGGAGGATGACAGCGCCTCCCGGCATTCTCACTGCGAGATTTCTCTGCTTTCTGCGCACCGCCAAAGGCTTTCCGGTTACTAACCTGCCGGCTTCATGGACAGATTGTCACGAACCGATACGTGCTGCCTATGGCAACGGGTGTAGCGCTTGCCTACAATAAATTTATTCGCTCACGGTCAGGCAAGCGTCTTTACTGTGCTTTTCTGCCCAACACCGTCAGGTATACATTTATGACCATTGCGGAAAGAATTATGGCCCGTCGCTCTCCGGCACAGAACATCCGGACAGGAGTATGCAAGGCAGTCACGGTTGCGCTGCTACTCTCGACGCCACTGGGACTGCAGGCCAAAGTCGACTCTCCGTCGATCTACGAGCCGGTCGCGCCCACTATCGAGCAGGCACGGGCAAACATCCTGATTGCCCGCCAGCTGCAGTTTACCCATTTCCGCAATCTGGGCATCAGCGACAAGCTGTCCGGCGATGTGTTTGATGCCTATCTGGCTTATCTGGACGGCCAGCGAATCTACCTCACCAAAGGGGACATACAGAAGTTCGACCGGATAAAAGGTCAGTTGGGTTCAGCCCTGAAAACCGGCCAGTTACAGCCCGGCTTCGATATCTACAATCTGGTCCAGCAGCGCATCATTGAGCGACTGCAGTTTGCCATTAGCGTGATCGACAATGGCATCAACAATCTGGATTTCTCGGAAAACGAGCGCATTCTCGTCGATCGCTCAGAAACGGACTGGGTACCTGATGCCCGGGCCCTGGACGAACTCTGGCGCAAGCGAATCAAGAACGCCGTCCTGGCACAACGACTCAGTGGCACCGAGGACGATGCTATTAAAGAAACGCTGCTTCGTCGCTACGAAGGTCAGCTAAAACGCGCCTACCAGGCCCGCAGTGAGGATGCGTTTCAGGCCTACATGAACGCGTTTACCGGCATGTGGGATCCACACACCTCTTATTTTTCGCCGCGCACATCCGAAAACTTCAACATCAACATGAGCCTTTCTCTCGAAGGGATCGGTGCGGTTCTGCAGTCAGACAACGAATACACCAAGGTGGTCCGGCTGGTTCCCGGCGGGCCGGCGTCCAAGCAGGGCCAGTTGCAACCGGCAGACCGGATCGTCGCGGTGTCCCAGGAAGATGAAAAACCCGTGAATGTCATTGGCTGGCGCCTTGATGAAGTCGTGGACCTGATCCGCGGCCCAAGGAACTCAACCGTGACCCTGGAAGTTATTCCGGCCACCGCCTCTGATGAAACCATGACCAAAACCATCGCCATCAAACGGGATGAGGTGAAACTGGAAGAGCAAAGCGCCAGCAAAGACACTCTCCAACTGGAGCGGGGCGGCAAGGAATACACCATTGGCGTTGTCACGATCCCTACCTTCTACGCTGACTTCCAGGCCATGCAGGCCGGTGACCCCAACTACAAGAGCACGACCCGGGATGTTCGCAAGCTGATTGCCGAGCTGCAGGCGGAAAGCGTCGACGGGCTGGTGATTGACCTGCGCAATAACGGCGGTGGCGCCCTGCATGAGGCCAATGACCTGGTCGGCCTGTTTATCGACAAAGGCCCAACCGTGCAGATCCGCAACGCCAACAACGACGTGCAGGTGCTCAACGATGACGATCCGTCCGTTGCTTATGACGGCCCTCTGGTGGTCCTGACCAACCGCATGAGTGCGTCCGCCTCCGAGATCTTCGCAGGGGCCATTCAGGACTATGGCCGTGGGCTGGTCGTCGGCTCGCAGACTTTCGGCAAGGGGACAGTGCAGGCCGTTCGCCCGCTGAACCATGGCCAGCTCAAGATTACCCAGTCGAAGTTCTACCGGGTATCCGGCGGTTCGACCCAGCACAAGGGAGTTATCCCGGATATCGAGATTCCGTCCCGCATCGACAAGACCCGGATCGGTGAAGACGCCCTTGATCATGCCCTTCCCTGGGACCAGATTGAGGCCGTGCCTCACACCCGCTACTACGATTTCAGCGGAATTATTGATGAGCTTCGCAAGCGTCATGAGGAGCGCTTCTCGACAAGCCCCGAGTTCAGTCTTTTGCAACAGGAAATCGACTTCCTGGCCGAACAGCGGGCGACAGACAGCGTCAGCCTTAATCAGGAAGAACGCCGCGAGCAGCACAAGCAGGTTGAGCGCACCCGCCTGGCGATTGCCAATGCCCGCCGGGAGCTCAAAGGAGAGCAGCCGTTCGATTCGCTGGACGATCTCGAAGACTGGCAGGACCAGCAGGCTGCGGACCTGAACTCAACCGATGAAGAACTCGATTTCGTCATTCGGGAAGGTGGACACATCATGGCGGACATGCTGGATCTGGATAGCCGCATGGCTTCTATTCTGACCCCACAGCAGTTTGCGGCCCAGGCTCCGGCCAGATAAGTGGCAGCAGAAGCCACCAGCTCCCATGACTGAAAACGGCGACGGCGGACAGGACAACCGGCAAAAGGCGCGAATGCTTCGGGACATGCTCCTGGACGCACTTCATGCCATGCGCTCTCTGGAAGAGGTTGACGGCCTTGAAAAACCGGCGGCCCAGGAACGAACGCAAGAGGGCCTGATTGACCGCCTGGCCAGCCTGACCGGCTCGGCGCTTCGTTTTGGGGTCAAGGCCACCGACACTTCCCGTCGGGTTGGCCGGGCCCTGATCAATTCCCAGGATCAGCTGCGGGCCATGCTAACCGCTGGTCAGTCCCTGAAAGATATCCGGGAAGTGGCCGGCCTGACCCTGTCGGAAATGAGCGAGGCCCTGAATCTCCGGGACAAATCGGTCCTGGAAGCCATTGAAAACGGCACCACCACCCTCTCGTTCGAATTGATCCTCCGGCTTGCTGCCCTTATCGCCCGGAACGACCCCATTCCGTTCATCATGCGCACCACGCGCAACTACAACCCCGAGGTCTGGCAGCTCCTGAATGACTGGGGTCTGGCAAGGCTGCCGCTGCAGTTCGAGCGCGAGCGGGAGTTCATCAATATCTTCCGCCGGCATGACGATGCCCGCACGCTTTCAGACGAAGGTTTCCAGAAGGTACTGGAGTTCACCCGCCACAGTTTCGAGATGTCCCTGCACTTTGTGGAAGAACAGGAAAGGCAGGTAGAGGAACTGCGTGCGGCTTATGAGGAACCGGAGCCCGCTGAGCCCGGCAAGCCTGAAAAGCAGCCAACGGCCAGGAAGCGACCAGCGGGCAAGAGTCCGTCAGCCAAATAGCGCCCGCATACCGGTAATATTCGGGTTATGCACCACCCCCTTTTCCGTAACGATGGCATCAATCAGGCTGGCCGGGGTTACATCAAACACCGGGTTGAACACCTTTACGCCTTCCGGCGCCAGCGGAATTCCCCGAATCTCCCGCACTTCCATGCCTTCACGCTCTTCAATGGGGATGTCCGAGCCCGAGGCCAGGGACATATCCACAGTGCTGGAAGGGGCCACCACCATAAATCCAACCTTATGATGGCGTGCCAGAACCGCCAGGCCGTAGGTGCCGATCTTGTTCGCGACATCGCCATTGGCGGTAATGCGATCCGCACCCACAATGACCCATCGAACCTCACCCCGGGCCAGGATCGCCGCCGCCGCGCCATCGGCATTGAGGGTAACTGGAATGCCGTCGCGGGACAGCTCCCAGGCGGTCAGGCGACTGCCCTGGAGCCAGGGCCGGGTTTCATCGGCAAAGACTTCCCTCAGCAGCTTTTCCTCGTTCAGCCGGCGGATAACACCCAGCGCAGTCCCATAACCGCCAGTGGCCAGCGCACCGGTATTGCAGTGGGTAAGCACAGACATGGGTTTGTCTGGCGCCATGAATTCCAGGGCATGGTCCGCCATGGCAACATTGGCGGCGAGATCTTCCTCGTGAATCGCCACCGCCTCTTTGGCCAGCCGCTTTGCCGCCTCGTCCAGGGAATGGCATTGGTGAAACACCTGTTCCATGCGCTGCAACGCCCAGAACAGGTTGACCGCCGTGGGTCGGGACGCTGCAAGCTCGCGGATAGACTGTTTTATTTCCGCCTTCCAGTCGCCGCCACCTGCATGCCGTGCCGCCAGAGCGACCCCGTAAGCGGCGCTGATACCAATGGCCGGGGCACCGCGAACCACCATATCCCGAATGCCCTGCGCCACACCAACTGCGCCTTCGAGCGTAATCCAGTGCTCTTCCCCGGGCAGCAGGCGCTGGTCCAGCAGTTCAAGACTGCTGCCGTGCCATCTTATGGCAACGGCGCCAATGCCACGTTCAGAAGGCGGTTTCGGGGTTTGTGCCATAAAAATGCTCCGGTTTGCAGCGCTGAAAAGTGCCAGTATAACGGTTATACTTCCGAGCTACATTTCCAAAGCGCGGCCGCACCGCGCCAACCGCTGTAAGGCAGGGTTAATGACGGCAGACACCATCACCGCAGCCGATATCCGCATCAACGCACGCTGGCTGATCCCGGTTGAGCCAGGGGGCATGGTGCTTGAGAACCAGGCAGTGATCATTCAGGGAGCCCGGATTGCCGCGGTTATTCCCCGGCAGCAGGCAGACCGGGAATTCAGAACCCGCGAAACGGTTGACCTGCCGCATCATGTGGTCATGCCGGGCCTGATCAATATGCACGGCCACGCGGCGATGACGCTCTTCAGGGGCATGGCGGATGACCTCCCGCTGATGACCTGGCTGAACGATCATATCTGGCCGGCCGAAGGTCGCTTTATCAGCGAGCAGTTCATTGCCGATGGCACCCAACTGGCCATGGCTGAAATGCTGCGCACAGGCACCACCACTTTCTCGGACATGTACTTCTTCCCCGAGATTGCGGCCCAGGTCGCCCACGACGCCGGTATCCGCGCCCAGATCTGCTTTCCGTTACTGGATGCCCCCACCCCCTGGGGTTCAGGACCGGAGGAGTATCTGAGTAAAGGGCGAGCGTTTATCGACACCTGGAAGGCCGATGACTACATCATGTCGGCCATTGGCCCCCATGCGCCCTATACTGTGTCAGACGGCCCCATGGCCGAAGCGGTCCGGCTGTCAGAAGACACCGGCGCACGGATCCAGATACACCTGCATGAAACGGCTTTCGAAGTGGCCGAGGCCAGTAAAAAACTCGGCAAGCGCCCAACAGCCCGGTTGGCAGAGCTTGGCGTGTTGCGCCCGGAAACCCAGTGCGTACACATGACCCAGATCGATGACAGCGATATCAGCCTGCTTCAGCAGTCTGGGGCCCAGGTTATCCATTGCCCGGAATCCAACCTGAAGCTGGCCAGTGGCCTGTGTCCGGTCCAGAAACTCCTCGATAGCGGAGTAAACGTTGCCATCGGTACGGACGGTGCCGCCAGCAACAACGATCTGGACCTGTTCGGTGAAATGCGCACCGCTGCCATGGTGGCCAAGGTTGTGGCCGGGGACGCTGCCGCGCTGTCGGCGCACCGGGCCCTGGAAATAGCCACCATCAACGGTGCCCGGGCCCTCGGCCGGGATCACGAGCTGGGCTCCCTGGTTTCGGGCAAGCTGGCCGACATCATAGCCATTGACCTGAGCGACCCGTTCCTGCAGCCGGTTTATGACCCCGCCTCCCACCTCGTGTACAGCAACCACGGCCGGTCAGTAAGCCACAGCTGGATAAACGGCGTACCGCAACTACAGGATGGCCGGCTTACCCGAATTGATGTCGCCGATCTCATGCTTCGGGTCGATGACTGGGCCGGGCGAATCCGCAAACGCACTGACCAACCGATTTTCTATTGATTCACCAGGCAGAACCAACCATGACAAACCAGAACGTAGACCGGAATGAAATCGCCAAGTTTGAAGCCCTGGCCAGCCGCTGGTGGGATCCCACCAGCGAATTCAAGCCGCTGCACGACATCAATCCCCTGCGCCTGAACTACATTGACGAGCGGGTCTCCCTGGCTGGCAAGCGAGCACTGGATGTCGGCTGCGGCGGCGGCCTGCTGTCCGAGGGTATGGCCCGGCGCGGCGCCCACGTAACCGGCATCGACATGGGCGAGGCGCCACTCTCCGTGGCGCGGCTGCACGGCCTGGAAAGCGGGGTTGATGTGGATTATCGCCAGATAACCGTGGAAGAACTGGCCCAGGACAGCGAGCATGCCGGCCAGTACGATGTGGTCACCTGCCTGGAAATGCTGGAACACGTGCCGGACCCCGCATCGGTGATCAGGGCCTGTGCCGCCATGCTCAAGCCCGGCGGCCATCTGTTCGTCTCAACCATCAACCGCAATCCGAAGTCGTTCCTGTTCGCCATTGTCGGTGCCGAATACGTGCTCAGGCTGCTGCCGAAGGGAACCCACGAGTGGAAAAAATTCATCCGGCCCTCGGAGATGTCCGATCACCTGCGTCACGCCGGACTGGATGTCCGTGAGCTTACCGGCATGACCTATAACCCGGTCACCAGGATCTACAAACTGAGCCGGGATGTGGACGTGAACTACCTGATGCATGCCAGGGATATCCGTGAAGACTGAGCCCTCTGCTGTCCTGTTTGACCTGGACGGAACGCTGATTGACACGGCACCGGATTTTATCCGCTGCCTGAACCAGTTGCGGGAACAGCATGGACTGCCTGCCCTGCCCCCGGAACACATTCGCCGCTCGGTCTCCAACGGCGCCCGGGCGATGATCCGGGTCGGGCTCGGGCTGAAACCGGAGGATCCGGATTATCTGGAAAAGCACACGGCCTTCCTGGATCTCTACGAAACAGGCGTGGCGGTTGAAACCACACTGTTTGAGGGCATGGACGAGCTTCTGAAAGCCCTCGAGGCGCGGGGAATACCCTGGGGCATTGTCACCAACAAGCCGGCCCGGTTCGCCGTACCGCTGATCCAGGCACTGGATCTGGCAGACCGCTGTGCGGCGCTGGTCTGCCCGGATCACGTTGCCCAACGCAAACCTCACCCCGAAGCTCTGATCCTGGCCTGCCACCAAATGGGCACGGAGCCCGGCACAGGCATTTATGTGGGCGACCACGAACGTGATATCGAAGCCGGGCGTAATGCCGGCATGAAAACCATTGCGGTGCGCTACGGTTACATCGAGCAACCGGAGAGCATTGACCTGTGGCAAGCCGACCTGATCGCCGACACCGTCACCGATCTGGCAAAGCTGTTACAATAGCCAGCCAATTTGACGATCCGGCTTCCAGGCCGGGAAAAGCTTGACACGGAGACAGATTATGCATGATTACCAAGCACCCGCGGATCTTCTGAAAGACCGTATCGTCATGGTTACCGGTGCCGGAAGCGGCATTGGCAGGGCCGCCGCCAAAGCCTATGCCGCCCATGGTGCGACTGTCGTACTTGTGGGCCGCACTGTCAGCAAGCTGGAAACGGTTTACGACGAAATCGAGGCCGCGGGCCACCCGAAACCTGCCATTGTGCCAATGAACTTCGAGGGGGCGGCAGTCAAGGATTACGAAGAACTTGCGATGACCCTGGAAGATAATTTCGGCCAGTTGGACGGCTTGCTGCACAACGCCGCCATCCTGGGTAACCTATGCCCGGTGGAGTTGTACGACCCGGAAACCTGGAACAAGGTCATGCACGTGAACACCACGGCCCCCTTTCTCCTGAGCCGGGCGATGATTCCCCTGTTGCGCAAATCCGGCGATGCCTCGGTGATCTTCACCTCCTCCAGCGTCGGCCGGAAAGCAAGGGCCTACTGGGGCGCTTACGCAGTCTCCAAGTTTGCGGTAGAGGGCCTCAGCCAGTTGCTGTCCGAAGAGCTGGATGACGAGCGTCACAATGTGCGGGTAAACAGTCTGAACCCGGGCGCCACCCGTACCAATATGAGAGCCCACGCCTACCCGGCGGAGAACCCACAGCAGAATCCGGCGCCGGAAGACCTTATGCCGATTTACCTGTATCTCATGGGCAGGGACAGCCAGGGTGTCAACGGCCAAAAACTGGACGCACAACCGAAATAATGGAACTGCTTTTTTACACTACATCTCAGTGCCATTTGTGCGAACTGGCCGAAGCCCTGCTTGTAAATACGCCGATGCCGGAACCCATACCGGTAGACGTGGTGGACATTGCCCAGTCCGAAGAGCTGGTGGAACGCTACGGCACCCGGATACCGGTGTTGCGACGTAACGACACCGGCGAGGAACTGGACTGGCCTTTTACCAGGGATGAATTACTCACATTCCTGCAATGAGGATTGCCTGACATGCTGATGGTTATTTCCCCTGCCAAGACGCTGGACTATGAAAGCCCGCTGGCGACCAGCACCTACAGCCAGCCGGACTTTCTCGATGACGCCTGTGAGCTGGTCGATCAGCTCAAGGAACTGGAACCGCACCAGATCAGCAACCTGATGGGCATCAGCGACAAGCTGGGCCAGCTGAACGCCGGGCGCTTCCGGAACTGGCACACGCCGTTTACGCCCGAGAACGCCCGCCAGGCCGTACTGGCTTTCAAGGGCGACGTGTACACCGGCCTGGACGCCGAAAGCTTCAGTGAGCAGGATTTCGAGTTCGCCCAGCAACACCTGCGCATGCTCTCAGGCCTGTACGGGGTACTGAAACCTCTGGACCTGATGCAGCCCTATCGCCTGGAAATGGGTACCCGGTTCGAGAACCGCCGTGGCAAGGATCTCTATGCGTTCTGGGGCAGCAAGATCACAGACGAGATCAACCGCCTGCTGGCAGACGATGACGGCGTACTGGTGAACCTTGCCTCCAACGAGTATTTCAAAAGCGTAAAGAAGAAAGACCTTGAAGGCCGGCTGGTTACCCCCCAATTCAAGGACTGGAAGAATGGTCAGTACAAGATGATCAGCTTCTACGCCAAGAAAGCCCGCGGCCAGATGTGTCGGTTTGCCATTCAGAACCGCATTAAACAAGCCGACGACCTCAAGGGGTTCAACCTCGAAGGCTACTACTTCAGCGAAGACCAATCCGATAAGAACAACTGGGTTTTCCTGCGGGATGAACAATAGGGAGTCAACCTGAGGCTTCCTGATCCACGTTGATATCGGAGTAAACAATGAACGAAGCAGTGTTTTCCCAGATCGCCATGCTGGTGTTTCTGACCGGCCTGATTGTCTGGATGGGTTTCATCGTCTGGGATCTGGCCAAGAAATCACAGGCCGGAAAATTCGGCACCATTGCCCTGTTTACCGTACTGGGCGCCGGTGTTGTGGGCTTTATCGTTAAAACCGTACTCGTAGAGATCATGCAAATATGAAAGACAAGGACCAGCCCTGATGTGGTTTCGCAACGCTCGCGTATTCCGTTTTACCAAACCGTTTGATATCTCCGCCGAAGAGCTGGAAGAAAAGCTCCGGGAGGACGCCTTCAAGCCCTGCGGTCCCCAGGAAACCAGCCGCCAGGGTTGGGTGCCGCCGCTGGGCAAGCATGGTGAGCTGCTGGTTCACAGCGCCAACGGCTACCATCTGATTGCCCTGCGCAAGGAAGAGAAGATTCTTCCCGGCCCGGTGGTCAAGGAAGCGGTTGAAGAAAAAGCAGAAGCCATTGAATTCGAGCAGGGCCGCAAAGTTCGCCGCAAGGAAAAGGACGAGATCAAGGAACAGGTGATGCTGGAGATGCTACCGCAGGCCTTCTCCAGGAATCGCCGCTGTTTTGCCTATCTCGCACCACAGGACGGTGTGCTGGTCGTTGACGCCGGCTCTGCGAAACAGGCCGAAGATCTGGCCTCAACCCTGCGCAAGAGCCTGGGTTCGCTACCGGTGCGCCCACCGGCCGTGGAGCAGGCACCCGCCTTCACCTTTACCGGCTGGCTGAACGAATCCATTGATTTACCCGGCACAGTGGTTCTGGGCAGTGAATGCGAACTGAAAGATCCGTCCGAGGACGGCGGCGTGGTGCGCTGCAAAGGCCTGGACCTGAAAGCGGACGAAATCCGCAATCATCTGGACGCCGGCATGCAGGTTACCAAACTGTCTCTCACCTGGGATGACAACGTCTCGTTCGTGCTGGATGAGGAACTGGGCATCCGCCGCCTGAAATTCGGCGAAACCCTCCAGGACCAGCTCGACGACGTCGATGCGGACGACGCGGCGGCCAAGTTCGACGCAGCCTTCACCCTGATGACCCTGGAGCTGTCCAGGCTGATTCCGGGACTGCTGGAAGCCCTGGGCGGCGAAGACCGCTCGGCGATTGTCGCCTGAACTCGTGAACTCGGGGTCAGATGAAAATGGGGTCAGATGAACTTTTCATCTGACCCCATTTTCATCTGACCCCATTTTCCCCAACCGCTCCCGCTGCCAGTCCTTTTCCGGTTCATTCAGAACCAGCCGCAGATCCATCACTTCCTCTTCCGTGTTGAACTTGATCTCGAAACCCAGATGCTCCGCCAGTTGCAACATCGGGCGGTTGTCCGGCAGCACGTTTCCGACCATTTCCATGGTGCCCCGGGCACGGCAGTAGTCGATCATTTTCTGCATCAGTGCAACGCCCAGGCCTTCACCCTTCATTTTGTCGTGCACCATCACCGCAAACTCGCATTGTAGGTTGTCGGCGTCGGTCCACGTTCGCACGGTTCCAAGGGTTTCCTCACCCTCGCCGTCTTCCTTTGGCGCGTTGGCGATGAACACCATTTCCCGGTCGTAATCAATCTGCACCATCTGGGCCACGTCTTCCCGGGAGAAGTGCTTGCGGTACTGGAAGAACCGGTAGCGGATGGATTCGGGCGACTGCAACTCATGGAAGGCCCGGTGGGCAGGTTCATCCTCGGCCAGTACCGGCCGGATAATCACCCGCCGGCCGGATTTCGGTAGCACAATCCACTCTTCGAGCTCTCTGGGGTAAGGCTGGATAATCGGCCGGCCGGGCTTGTCCGCCAGGTTGATGGCGATATTCACGGCTACAGCCCCCTGTTCGTTAAACAGCAAGGGCGCGATCTCCAGGCCCTGAATCTCCGGAATGTCGATCACAATCTGGGACAGTGTCACCAGGGTTTCAGAAACCGCCCGGATATCCTCCTCCGGCTTCAGGCTGTGTTCCTTGAGCAGCTTGTACATATAGGTGCGGCGCAGAAGCTCCCTTGCCAGCACCATGTTCAGAGGCGGCAAAGCGATCTGGCGGTCGGTCATCACGTTGATCTGGGCACCGGCGGCACCGCAGACCACGAGTGGGCCAAACAGCGCGTCCCGGGTGATGCCAACGCTGAACTCGATACCACCCACATGCTGGTAGGAACGCTGCACCGCAAACCCAAGAAAGCCACTGTCCGGGAAGTGACTCTGATATTCCTCCATCAGGTAGCGGCAGGAATCCATGATGGCTGCTTCACTGTTCAGCTTCTGCACGGTGCCCTTGTAGCGCCGTTGTGTCGGACTGAGATTCAGGAATGGGTGGCAGGCCTGCTCATGAATGATGGTGATATCAATCGGCCTGCGTTCAACCGCAAAGGCCTCCAGCACCTCTTCCATGTCATCGCAGTAAATCGTGTCAATGGTGCTGACCCCATAGTCCCGAACAAGATCACGGGCTTCGCGGTTGGACAAGTGGCAGCGCCCCGAACGCAATGCCCTCATGACCACCTTACGAGTGTGAGTGCGGTCGGCAAAATGATCGGTAAAGGATTCCGGGGTTTCCGTCAGCAGCCGCTGAACCCGCTGATGGCGAACATGCTGCATGAACGCCATCACCGCCTTCTCCGGATTGAAGAACGACGGCAACCCGGCCCGATAGAACTCCTCCCGGGCATCCATGACCGTACTCTGGCCCAACCAGCAGGTGAACACATTCAGGCGGGTGCCCTTGGAAGCCTGCACCACCGCGTCAGCAATCTGGAGACTGTCTTCGGTCAGGCTGGGTGCGTACATCACCAGCACATTCGCCACTTCCGGATCCTTGGCCAGGATCTTGATGGCCTTGCCGTAAAGCTCAGGAGACGCATCGTAGTTAAGGTCAATGGGGTTTTTGCGGGTCCAGTATGGGGGCAGCAGCTGGGCCAACGCCTTGATGCTGGATTCCGACAACTCCGCCAGCTCGCCGCCCAGGTCCGCCAGCCGGTCCACCGCCAGCACCCCCGGCCCTACTCCATTGGCCATGATCGCCAACGTTTCCCGCCGGAGCGGTCGCATTCGCGTCAGGGTTTCCAGGGCATCGAACATCTGCCCCAGACCGTCAACCCGCAGCACACCGGCACGCTGCAGCATGGCATCATAGATCGGGTCACTGCGTTTGAGCCCGGCCGGTAATTCATGGGGAAACCACTCGGATTCCGGCACCCGGCCGGATTTCACCGCAATCACTGGCTTGGTGCGGGAAGCCACCCGGACCGCCGACATGAAACGACGGGCGTTGGGAATGTTCTCGATGTGAAGCAGAATAGCGCGGGTCTGGGTGTCCTGGGCCAGGTAATCAATCAGATCGTCATGATCGATGTCCATGCCATCGCCAAGGGTCAAAAAATAGGAAAACCCGACACCCCGGGCGAAAGCCCAGTCAATCACCGAGCTGGCAATGGTGCCCGACTGGCCAACGAAAGCCACCCGGCCAGGAATCACCCCCATGTGGGCATAGGTGGCGTTCAGGCTGCGGGCCGGCACCATCAGACCGATGGTGTTGGGGCCAAGAACCCGTATACCGGTTTCCCGGGCCGCCTCCCGTACCGAATACATCAGGGGCTGCCCGGTTTTACTGTGAGTACGGGACATGCCACCGGTCATCACAATGGCGGTGCGAACACCGGCCTCACCCAGTCGTTTTATGGTCTTGGCTACGGTGTCCGGCGGGGTGCAGATAATGGCCAGATCCGGGGAAAATTCCATTTTCGAGACTTTCCTGACGCACGGCACCCCGTGGACGTTCTCGTAATCGTTCTGGTTAACCACCAGCAACCGTCCGGGATAACCGCCCCCCATCAGGTTCCTTAATACCATGCCGCCAAGGTTATCCGCCCGCTCCGACGCACCGATCACCACAATGGACGCGGGGTTGAACAGGCTTTCCAGATACCGGGTGCTCAAGCTGACTCTCCTTCTGTCCGGCCGGAAGGCCGTTGAGGTAATAAATGCAATAAAACAGGTTACTTATGGATGCGACCCTTATCTTATGCCGTGAACCGCAGATGTGAAATGGCTATCGTCTCTATAAGACCAAAGAAACACGGCACCCTGTGGTTTTCCCTGATAAGCTTGGAGAAAATATAAGCATATTGAAGGCAGCCCGAGACGTATGACCACGGCATTCTTTTCCCACGATGACTTCATGAGACACAACATGGGCCCGGAGCACCCGGAGAGCCCGGAGCGACTTGCGGCCATCATCAGTTATCTGGCGGATACCGGGCTGGACCAGAAGCTCGACTGGGTCCGGCCGGAGGAAATTACCCGTGATCAGCTTCTGACGGTGCACCCGGAAAAATACCTGCACCAGCTCGACCTGATGCAACCGACCCGGGGCCGGGTGTTTACCGACCCGGATACCGCCATGATGCCGGATACCCTTCGCGCCGCCCGCCTGGCCGCCGGCGCCAATATCCAGGCGGTGGATATGGTCATGAGCAGCCAGGTAACCAATGCCTTTGTCTGTGCCCGCCCGCCAGGCCACCATGCCGAGCGCGCCAAATCCATGGGCTTCTGTTTTTACAACAACGTCGCCCTGGCCGCCATGCGCGCGCTGACCTTCCATCATCTCGAACGGGTCGCGATCATCGATTTTGATGTGCACCAGGGCAACGGCACGGTGGATATTGTCAGTGGTGATGAACGGATCCTGATGTGCTCCAGCTTCCAGCACCCCTTCTACCCGCACTCCCACGTGCACCGGCAAGCGGAAAATATTGTGAACATTCCGATTGAGGCGAACTGTTCCTCAGAGGAGTACCGGAAGCGGGTGGAGGCGGGCTGGCTGAAGCGGCTGAACGACTTCAAACCCCAGTTGATCGTTATTTCAGCGGGCTTTGACGCCCACCGACTGGACCCGATGGCGGAGCTGAACCTGGATGCTGAAGACTACCGCTGGCTGACAGAAATGATTGTGGGCGTTGCCCATGAACATAGCAACAACCGGATCATTTCAACGCTGGAAGGCGGGTACCACCTGCGTGCTCTGGCGGAGAGTGTGAACGCCCATCTGGAAGTGCTGAATTCGGTTTACTGATCCCGGTTATCCCCGGAGATCCCCGCCGTAGCCGTTGGCCTGTTGCAGTTCCGGCTGGTCACCGGCCCGCTGCAGGCGAATGTTGGTTCGGCGATTGTCCGCCGGGCGGTTTGATACCGGGTACTGATCGCCATGGGCCCTGACGGTAATCATGTTTTCATCAAGCCCCCGGGCCTTGAGGTAATCCGCCACCACATTGGCACGATCTTCCGAGAGGGCCCGGTTGTTGATCCGGCTGCCAATACTGTCACTGTGGCCATCCACGAAAATCCGTTCCACTGTCGAGTCCGCAATCACATAGGTCACAATATTTTCCAGCAACTTCCTGTCCCGATCCGACAACTGGCTGCTGCCGCTGGCAAACGGAATGCGTGAGCGGCGGATCTGGTCAAAATTCACCGGCAGCAGGTTGGAAGTACAGCGCTGGTATTGCTGATACTCGCCGGAAAAATTGATGTTGGACACATATACCCGCACCGGCCGGCCGTCAAACCAGGACTCCCGGGTAACGACGGGGCGCATGCCATCAAGCAGGCCGCGAGCCAGAACAAAGGCCAGGCGGGTATCCAGAGTGACCTGGCGGCGATCATCCGAGACATTGACCGTTCCCAAGGGCCGCGGCGCCACACCCGGGCGCCAGGATGGCGCTTCTGCTACCAGGCTACCCCGCCCCGGGCGCATCAGCGGCGATTCAGATTCCAGAAAGAACGACAGGCTTTCGCCGGCGCGATGATAGAAAACCGCTCGCCCATAACCGGGCACTTCGTGCACCAGGCGACATTCGAAAACCGACTCGGCCAGGTACCACTGGCTATTTTCAATACCAGCACCATAGCTCGCAGCCTGCCCACTTGCGGGCAAAAACACACTGAAAAGGCAGGCGGCCAGCACAGTCATCGGATTGTTGCGGGGGCGGAATCCCATATCGGTTGCCATCGGTATCAGGGAGTTAAAAAGCTTTGAGTGTTTAACGGCCTTCGTCCGTGTTTCTTTAGCCCCCAGGCGAAAACAATCGCCGGCCCCTTCTGGTATAATCCGGCAAATTTTTTCAAGGTCCTTTAATTTCAGCCCCGGCCTTGCCAATTTTTCAGCCCCGGCCTTGCCAATTTTTCCGGCCCGGCCTCGCCAAAGGTATTGCGGACAACTGCCATGACAGACCAGCTTACTCTTACCCGCCCCGACGACTGGCACCTCCACGTCCGGGACGGCGATATCCTGAGGGACGTCGTGCCTGCCACTGCGGCCTGTTTCGGACGGGCCATCATCATGCCCAACCTGGCACCACCGGTAACAACCGCAGCGGATGCCACCGCCTACCGGGACCGGATCCTTGCAGCCGCCAGCGGCACCGGCTTTGAACCACTGATGACCCTGTACCTGACCGAAAGCACTACCCCGGAAACCATCCGGGAGGCCACAGCCGCTGGCCTCGTGGCCGCAAAGCTCTACCCGGCCGGCGCCACCACCAATTCCGCCTCCGGCGTGAAGGACATCCGGAACATCTACCCGGTACTGGAAGCCATGGCCGACTGCGGCATGCTGCTTCTGGTGCATGGCGAGGTGACCGATGCCGATATCGACATTTTCGACCGGGAGAAGGTCTTTCTGGAGCGGGTGCTGGCCCCGACTCTGGAAGCATTCCCGAACCTCCGGATAGTACTGGAGCACATCACCACGGCCGATTCGGCGGACTTTGTGAGACAGCATAGCGGTGATAACCTGGGCGCCACCCTGACGCCCCAGCATCTGATGTACAACCGCAACCACATGCTTGTAGGTGGCATTCGCCCACATCTTTACTGCCTGCCAATCCTCAAGCGCAACCGCCATCAGCAGGCCCTGCGGGACGCCGTTGCCAGCGGTGACCAACGCTTCTTCCTGGGAACCGATTCCGCGCCCCACGCCAAAGATCGCAAGGAAGCGGCCTGCGGCTGTGCCGGGTGTTACTCCGCCTACGGCGCCATCGGCCTGTATGCCGACATCTTCGAAGAATTGGGCATTCTCGACAAACTCGAGGCCTTCGCGAGCTTCAACGGCGCCGATTTCTATGGCCTGCCGCGCAACACCGACACCATCACCCTGGTTCGTGAGCCCTGGACCATGCCCAGGGAGCTGCCCCTGGCTGAGGGCACCATTGTGCCGCTGAAAGCCGGTGAAACTGTTCACTGGCGGCTGGCGAAACATAGCTGATTCCTTCTCACACACGGCCAAGACCGGAGCTTGAGTGACTGACGAAAACAAACCACCGCACCCTATGTCCCGCCGTTTCCGCGGCTTTTTGCCCGTTGTTGTCGATGTGGAAACCGCCGGTTTCAATCCCGAGCGAGACGCGTTACTGGAAGTGGCAGCCGTTATCCTGACCATGGACGACGACGGCTGGTTGCGCCGCACCGAAACCCACGTTCAGCAGATTGATCCCTTTGAAGGCGCCAACCTGGAGCAGTCCGCCCTGGACTTTACCGGCATTGACCCCTGGAATCCGGAACGGGAGGCGGTGCCCGAGCGGGAAGGCCTGAGCGAAATCTTCAATCCGATCCGTAAGGCCGTCAAAAACCACGACTGCAAACGGGCGGTTCTGGTTGGCCACAACGCCTCCTTTGACCATAACTTCATCTTCGCAGCCGCACTGCGTTCCGATATCCGGCGCAATCCGTTCCATCCCTTTTCGACCTTCGACACCGCTACCCTGGCGGGCCTCGCCTACGGCCATACCGTCCTGGCCCAGGCCTGCAAGCTGGCCGGCATTCCGTTCAGTAACAAGGAAGCCCACTCTGCCGCCTACGATGCCGAAAAAACGGCAGACCTGTTCTGCGGTATCGTCAATCGCTGGAAGCAACTGGGCGGCTTTCCGCCTCCCCTGATCCCGGAAAAGACCGGATAACAGCCACAAAAAACCCGCCAAGGCGCAAGCCGTTCACTTAAAGTGGATTCAGGCAAGAGGGCCGTGCTACAAAGGTACCAATTCTGTGCAGCCATACAGTGTTGGTGCCTTTTTCCAATAGAAAGATATCTTTCCAGATCTCCCACTTGCCGGCCATGAACACTTCGTTATGGCCGAAACCGAGGCGCTTAAACCCGACAGGAAAACATGAGTCAGCGCTGGCTATTTTTTTGCCTAATTGATACCTTACCTATAGTAAGGATTTTGATAAGAGGAAAGGTGAAATGACTACAGCAACGATTACCAGTAAAGGACAAATTACGATCCCGGCTAACGTCCGCACCGACATGAAGGTTGGCCCTGGAGATCGAGTGGAGTTTGTGAAAGTGGCGGAAGGTCACTGGGAAGTGCTTGCCGCTGTTGAGGATGTTAGTCGGCTGAAGGGAATGATTACGCCTACCCGGATCGTCAGCATAGAGGAAATGGACTCAGCGATCCGGCAAAGGGCGGGTCTATGATTGGGCTGGATACCAATGTTCTCGTGCGCTACCTAACCCAGGACGACCCAGGTCAAGCGGCTATTACTAACAGGCTGGTTGAGGAGCGGTTGACCTCGCGCAATCCAGGCTTCGTTACATCGATTGTGCTGGTTGAGGTTATCTGGGTTTTGGAGACGTGCTACCAGCAACCGAAAAATGCCATTCAAAATGTTGTCAACGCACTATTGACCACCAAACAGTTGATGATCGACGAAGCCGATTTGGTGTATCTGGCGCTCAAGCGGTTCTCAACCGGGAACGCCGATTTTAGCGATGCACTCATAACTGTTATTTGCGAAAGCCGTGGTTGCACCTCGACAGTGAGCTTTAACAAAAAAGCACGCTCAGTAGGGATGATTGATATAAATGATGCAGGCAAGAGCGGTGGCAAATCCTGATCCAGCTAATGGCATTACCATGCAGGGGTTTTTCCTGCTTTTTGTGATCAGATGCCGAAAAGGGCCGCTGGGAAATCCAGCGGCCCTTTCTACTAACCGACTGGGCCAAGCCAGATCCACTTTAAGTGAACGGCTAGGCCGAGGCGGGTTTTTTCATTTCGGGGCACATTACGATTACCAGTAAATGCCTCGCATGATGGCAGCAAAGGCTACCTGCTCGGAAGACACCCTGGGCTTCTCGCCAGACTTGCTGCCTGCGGCAGACGGTGAATCCGGGAACATCCGGTAACCCGTGTTCATGACAATCTCGCCCATCTTCGGCGCCAGGGCATGCAGCACCTGGGCAAAGATACCCAGACGGGTCGCAATGCGCTTCGGCCGGTAAACGATGGCATCGGCCACCATAGTTGCTGCTTCATCCGGCGACAGCGTTGGCACCGAATCGTAGATCTTTGTTGGTGCGATCATCGGCGTTTTTACCAACGGCATGTTAATGGTGGTGAAGGTTACGTTGCGGTCAGACCACTCAGAGGCGGCACAACGGCTGAACGCATCCAGCGCGGACTTTGAGGCGACGTAGGCGGAGAACCTGGGTGCATTAGTCAGTACACCGATGGAGGAAATATTCACCACGTGGCCGCGGCGACGCTCCAGCATCTTGGGTGCAAAGCCCATGATCAGGCGCACAGAGCCGAAATAGTTCAGCTGCATGGTGCGCTCAAAGTCATGGAAACGGTCGAAGGACAGATCCAGTGAGCGGCGGATGGAGCGGCCGGCGTTGTTGATCAGCACATCGACATGGCCGTGGTTATCCAGAACGGTTTTCACGAACTCATCGCAGGCTTCCATATCCGAGAAATCGCACGGATACGCATGCACGCTGGCACCACGGGACTCCAGCTCCGCCGATACTTCTTTCAGGCGCTCCAGTTTACGGGCGCCGATAACGAGGATGGCGCCTGCGTCAGCCAGTTTCTGGGCCGTGGCCAGACCGATACCGGAGGTTGCACCAGTAACCACACAAACGCGGCCTTCAACTGTGCCCCGCAGTGTGCGGTCCTTGAACAGGTCCGGATCCAGGTTGCGCTCCCAGTAATCCCAGATAACCGGTGCGTAATCCGGCAGGCGCGGCACTTCGATACCGGTACCCTGCAGAACGCGCTCGGTTTCGCGGGCATCAAAACGGGTCGGATAGTTGATGAAGGACATCACCGAAGGCGGAATGCCCATATCGTCCAGAACCGCTGCTGTCAGCCGTTTCACCGGCGGCAGGTTCTTCAGGCTCTGACGGATGAATGGCGGAATAAAGCCAAACATACGGGAATCGATACGCATGCCCATTTTGGGAGCGTGACCCGCCTCGCTGAAGATATTGAGAATCTCACCAACCTTGTACGGGTCTGAATCCACCAGGTGGAAGCACTTGCCGTCTTCACCCTCAAGGTGGGCGATATGGTCCATGGCCTTGACCACGAAATCCACCGGCACAATGTTCAGCCGGCCGCCTTCAATGCCAATGGTGGGAACCCACTGGGGCAGTGCGTGGCGGATTTTCTGGATCATCTTGAAGAAATAATAGGGGCCATCCACTTTGTCCATTTCGCCGGTGGCGGAATGACCGATGACCATGCCCGGACGGTAGATGCGGAACGGCACCTTGCACTCTTCGCGCACGACCTTCTCGGACTCGTGCTTGGTGCGCAGGTACGGATGATCCAGCTTCTCCGCTTCCTCGAACATGTCCTCACGGAAAATACCCTTGAACAGACCGGCCGCGGCGATGGAAGACACGTGATGGAAATGCTTCGCGCCCATGGCTTCGGCCGCATTGACCGCAGCCCGGGTGCCCTCAATGTTGGTTGCCTGCTGGGCCTCTTCATCGGCACCCATGTCGTACACCGCCGCCAGATGGAAGAAATGATCAACCTGTCCCTTCAGGGCGTTGAGCGTTTTGGCATCGATACCCAGATTTTTACTGGTCAGGTCGCCGATAACGGCCTTTACCTGGGTTTCGTCTGCGCCCCAGCGTTCGCGCAGTTGTTCGAGTTTATCCTGGGACTGCTCACGTACCAGCACATGTACCGTGCCACCGCGTGCCAGCAGCTTCTCTACGAGAAATCGGCCAATAAATCCGGTGCCACCGGTCAGGAAATAATTCATCAATCGTCCACCCTGCTTGTTGCTCGGTTGTTGTCTATCCATGCCGGCCCCCATGCGACTAAAGTCTTAGGTCAATCCGGAAACGCCGGCATTGTACTTAATTGCAACCTTCATGTATCGAACTTTTTTAGAGCTTTTACTCTGCAAGCCTTTGTTTTTAATAGAGCTATTACTCTAACTTTTCGGGCCGGGGCCTTTAAAAGGCGTGTCCGGTTCACCGACACAATGCTTTTGAGACTAGCACAGGAATTGCCGCCTGCCTGCCCCATTGCAGGATTACCACAAAGCAATGAAACACCCCGCCAGCAATGACATAATCAGGAACTTATCGCGCCTTTTGGCATCTCTTCACTTCACAGGAAAACCGACCGCCGGAATCCCGATCATGCAAAAAGACAACCCCAACGCGGAACGCTACATTTCTATTGCCCGGGCCTGCCTGAAGGCCATTAACGATACGGCCGAAAACGCCGGGGCCCGCGAGCAGAAAATTCAGGCGGTTTACGAAGCCATCGACAGCGCCTTTCAGGCCGAGTTTTCCGATTACCGCCAGTCCGTTGCCATTATGGCAACCGTCCTTGAGCGCATTGCCTCCGGTCAGCTGGATGGTGAGAAGGCCGCTGACCTGGCTCGTAAGACCCTTGACCAGCAGCCGGAAAGTACCCGCAAAGCGCTGATGCACTGAACCCAGAACACATTCACAGGATAACAGAGAGCCTATGAGCACCCGCATCGCCAGGAAACACCCAATGCAAAGCCAGATGATACGCCTGTTTGCCCTGCTCACACTCCTGCTGTTCAGCACCTTTACTCTTGCCGCCCAGATTCCGGAAAAAAGCCCCAATGATGACAACCAGTACCGGTTCATCGAACTGGAGAATGGCCTGAAGGTTATCCTGGTTTCGGACAAGGAGGCAGACAAGGCAGCGGCCTCAATGAATGTGGCCGTTGGCAGCGGAGACGATCCGGAAAATCGCGAGGGGCTCTCCCACTTCCTGGAGCACATGCTGTTTCTTGGCACCGAAAAATACCCGGCGCCGGGTGAATACCAGCAGTTCATCAAGAGCCATGGCGGCCAGCACAATGCCTTTACCGCATTCCAGGACACCAACTATTTCTTTGATATTCAGGCTGAATTTCTGAAACCGGCACTGGACCGGTTCGCCCAGCAGTTTGCGGCACCGCTGTTCACTGCCGAACTGGTGGACCGTGAACGCAATGCCGTCCATTCGGAGTTCAGCGCCAAACAGAAAGACGATGGCCGCAGGTTCTATTCCGTTAAAAAGGCGGTCAGCAATCCGAACCACGCCTTCAGCCAGTTTGCCGTTGGCAATTTGAGCACGCTTGAAAACACCGACGACAACCCGCTGCGCCCGGACCTCATCGAATTCTGGAAGCAGCACTATTCCGCCAACCTTATGTCTCTGGCGGTTTACGGGCCGCAAACCCTGGACGATCTGGAAGCCATGGTGCGTGGCCGCTTTGACACCATCGAAAACCGCAGTCTCCAACCCAGGCGCCATACCGCCAGTCTCTTTGAACAGGATGCACTGCCGGCCAAGGTAACAGTGGAAGCACTCAAGGATGTGCGAAGCCTCTCGCTGACCTTCCCTATTCCCTCGCAAGAGAATAACTACCGAACCAAGCCCGCCAGTTACGTGGCCAACCTGCTCGGCCATGAGGGGCCTGGCAGCCTGTTTGATGTCCTCAAACGGGCCGGCCTTGCTGAAAGTTTGTCAGCCGGTCTGGGAATGGACACCGGCGAAAACGCCACTCTGGAAATCAGCATCTCCCTGACCCCGGAAGGGCTGAGCCGCCACGAGGAAATCCTGCCACTGGTGTTCGATTACATAGAAAAGGTTCGCCAGAAAGGCATCAGTGAGCAACGCTTCCTGGAGATGCAGAACCTGGCCCGCATTGATTTCCGGTTCCGTGAACAGGGCAGCCCACTGCATGAGGCCATGCGACTGTCCAGCCAGCTCATGGATTATCCGCCGGAGGACCTGCTTCGTGCACCCTGGCTGGTTGAACGTTATGCGCCGGAGCAGTACCGGGATATTCTGAACCGGCTGACGCCGGATAATGTCCTCGCATTTGTTCTGGCGCCGAACCCCGGGCTGGAAAATCCGAACCGCACCGACTGGTACGAGGCTGCCTGGAGCCGCGAGCCACTGGATCCGAACGCGCTGACAACCCCGCAGCTGCCGGAGCTTGCCGCCCAGCTGCAATTGCCGTCCGCCAATCCCTTTGTACCAGAAGACCTGGAGATGGTGCCGGGGGGCACCATGAAAAAGCCGACATCACTGGGCTCACTCCGGGGCATGGAGGTCTGGTTTGCCCGGGATACCCGGTTTGATACGCCCAGGGCCAACGTGTTCATCAGCCTGCGAACACCGGCCGCACCGGCATCTGCCCGCAGCAATGTACTGACCCAGCTGCTGGTGGACTCCATCAACGCCAACCTCAATGCCTGGGCCTACTCCGCCAGCCTGGCCGGCCTGGATTACAGTGTTTATACACACCTGCGCGGCATCACGGTTCGTGTGGGCGGTTACAACGACAAACTGCACACCCTGATGAACCGGATCCTGCTTCAGGTAGCGGCACCGGAGCTGACCAGACAGCGTTTCGATATTGCCCGGCAGAACCTGATCGACAGCCTGCAGAACAAGGCGAAAGACCGCCCGGTTGAGCAAACCTCTGAATTTGTCCAGACCTCCCTGATCGAAGGCGCCTGGAGCACGGACGAAAAGCTCAGGGCAGCCCGGGAAGTGACGTTCGATGAACTGCGCTCGTTCTCGAAGGCGGCATTCTCGCAAGTAGACCCGGTGATGCTCGCCCACGGAAATCTCACTGAGGCATCGGCTCTCAATCTGGCCCGGCAGATCGACGCCATGGTCCTGCGAAACACCGAAAACGCCCGGGTAGCACGCAGCCAGGTGCGCCAACTGCCAGAGCGGGAAACCGAAGTTTCCCTGACCGTAGACCACCCGGACACCGGCTACACGCTCTACATGCAGGGAGACAACACCAGTTTCCAGGAGCGGGCCCGTTTCCGCCTGCTGGCGCAGATCATCAGCAGCCCCTTCTACGAGGAGATCCGAACCAGCCGCCAGCTGGGCTACATCGTTTACGCCACCCCCTATGAAATGCTGGAGACCCCGGCACTGGGCTTTGTAGTGCAGTCACCGTCCGCCTCACAAACCGAGATTGACCAGGCGGTAACGGAATTCTCCGTAGAATTCGAGAGCACACTGGCCGGGCTGAGCAGTGAGCGGCTGAACCAGGAAAAACAGGCCGTGATCAGCAAACTGCTCGAACAGGACCGGCAACTGGGCGAGATCTCCAGCCGTTACTGGCGTGAGATTGATCGTGGTGCGGAAAGCTTCAACTCCCGGGAGCAACTGGCCGAAGCGGTGAGGAATGTCCGTCTGCAGGAGCTTCTGGACACCTTCCGGAAAGCCGTACTTAAGCGGGAACAGTCACTTCGGGTGGTCACCGGTGGCAACGGCCTGCAAGCGGATCAGGCCCTGGGCAAGTTGACCGAACTACCGCCAGTGCCCGCCAGCTGACAGCCTCAGCAGGTACGGAGAAAACGGGCCCAGTCTTCGGGCTCGTCCACATCCCAGCGGGGCTCCAGCACGAAATAGCTGAGCCCTGCAGCATCAAGCTGTTCACAGGTTTGGATCAGAACATCCGGCGAACCCCAGGCAATGTTATCCAGCATTCCCTCGGCTACCCGTGAAGCGCCAATCAGGACATAACCGCCATCATCAGACGGCCCCAGCACAACATCGTAATCCGCCAGACTGGCCACCGCCTTGCGGGCATAATCCGGATCCACAGAGGGACAGTCGCTGCCAACCACCAGGACCCTGTCATAGTCGCGAAGGGATTGGCTGAGTGCCGCGTGCATTCTCTCCCCGAGCGTGCTGCCCTGCTGCACCCCCTGAACCAGCCCCGCACCGTTCACTTCTTCAAGAATGGTGGCAGCTTCCCCTGGCCGGTCATCCACCGGCCGGTCCCACCAGAACTCCACCGGATACCCGGTAGCGCACAGGTTGTCCAGAACCGCCAGCGTGAGCCTTATATGAGCTTCGAGCGCACCTATCGCGCCCAATTCCGGCATCAACCGGGTTTTGACCCGACCGGCTTCCGGCCACTTGGCAAACTGGAGAAATACCGCCGAGGGGGGATTACTTTGAGGCATTACGGACATCCGATCGGTAGATTTGGGCCAGAGACTCCGGCGATTCACCGCGCCAATAACGCCAGCGCAACCGCCACATCAGGAAAATCGTCCGCCAGGCACCATGCTCTTCCCACCGGCGGCTATCGGTAACGACAGGTTCTTTTATACAGAAGGGACGGGACACCAGGCAAAGGCGGCGTGACAATTCCACATCTTCCATCAAAGGCATGGGATGAAAACCCGCCAACGCCTCGAATGCATCCCGGCGCACAAACATCGCCTGATCGCCGGTGCAGATACCGGTCAGGCGGGAGCGCTGGTTCATAAACCAGGCAATCACCCGGAATGTCGGCCGCTGGCCACTCAGGCGCACATTAAACCGGCCCCAGGCACGGTGCGAGCGGGCAAATTCCGCGAGATGATCCAGGGCATTGTCCGGAAGCCGGGTGTCTGCGTGCAGGAAAAGAAACACGTCCCCCCTGGCAACAGCCGCACCGGCGTTCATCTGAACCGCCCGACCCTTCCCGGAAACCACCAACCGATCGCACAGAGGCCTTGCCAGTTCGGCGGTGCGATCACGGCTGCCAGCATCCACCACAATAACCTCATGCCCCCGAGCACGAATCGGCTGCAGAGCCCGGAGCGTATCAGCAACGCTCGCAGCCTCCATCCAGACCGGGACAATCACGCTCAACGAGAAAGGTTCAGGCAAAACGCACTCCGTGAAATTCACCGAAACAAGGCTGCACCTTGAGCCTAAGGGCTCAGCCCGTTATCATACCGCCCTTCTCGCGATAATGCCCCCGTAGCTCATCTGGATAGAGCGTCCCCCTCCTAAGGGGAAGGTAGCAGGTTCGAGTCCTGCCGGGGGTACCAATAAATCCCTTAAAATACCGAAAGTTACACCAGAAACACCACCGCAAAATCAGCCTGAAAAATGTCACCACTAAAAAATGTCACCAATGTGTGACTAGGCAGGCGCTCCATCCCTGAGCGTAAAGCCAGCCAGGGTAGGCCAGCGGTAGGATTAATCAGGGTTGCGGTGATACTTCGGTCACGCAGTCACACGCCACCAGACCGCGCCACGCCTGCAAAATCATTCCCGGTCAGGTGTTCATTTCTGGCATGAATTTTTCCTGGGCATGATGCTTGCTTGTCATGCAATGAGCGTTCCACGCTGCAAATAACATGCCTGAAATTGGCTCCGGACAGGTTGTGAAAGTCGCTCAACGGCGCGGGTTTGGGTGGCCCTCCACCAGCAGCGCCCTCTATAGCGAACGCCACCGGCTTCAGGCCATATAGGGTGGCCATCCCCCAGCATCAACCTAGAATCCGCCGGGTTCAGGCCATATTCAATAAACACCAATCGTTAAAGCCTCGGGACACTGCCTCGGCATCATGGCCGGTATAGGTGCAGATCCGCCGGAGCATCCACGTATTCTGTATAAGCGCGTCGAAGGCTTCCTCTAGCTCGTCTGGGGTCGCTGAATGGCTTTTCTTGCCTTGCCAGTAGCGTTTACCGTCCTGAACCATCAATGCCAGTGCAGCCACCCACAAGCGGCGCTCTGCCGTGCCTGCCTCGTTGCCCATCTCATAGGCGGTTAGCTGCTCTGCTTCCATCGAGTCCCCCGCGAATAGATCCGCTCCGCTAAAGCCAGCCCGGTTGATCGTGACAGACCGGCTAAAGGGTGCGGAAAGGGTTAAGCCTGCCAGGGGTCTGACTTGGCCTTGTCTGCGGCTTGCTTGGCTTTCAGTGCGGCGGCTTCGTGTTTCTCCCGAACAGCCCTTGCCGTTACGGTTTCTTCCGTGGCCATCAGGTCGGTAAAGGACTCGAACAGCAGTTGATCGGCCTTTTCTAGCGCGCCCATCAGCTTCAGGGCGTCCGGGTTGTGTCTCTGCATGGTCTGCCTGTAATAGCCCTCGGCTCGCTCTGCGCTGATACCTGAAAGGCTAGGGTGTGAACGGAACACCGCGCCCAAAATGTTACCGTCCCCCGCCTCGATTGCTTGGCTGATAAACTCGCTGCGGCTTTTATCGTCCATGCTGCGGATTACCTGCCGAATCTCCGGCGCGTCCTTGTCGCTGAACTTCAGGCTGGATTCGAACTCGCTTTTTAGCGATTGCTTGCGCTCCCTGATCTGGGCTTTCGCGCTGTCTGAATGACGGGCGGCGTTGTCCAGCAGTGCGTTGTAGTTGCTCGTAACCTGCCGCAAGTGCTGGAGCTGCGTAGCGGCGGGGTCTTGCGCCTCCCGGTGTGCGGTTACTGAGCGGAAGCCATCAACCATTTTTCGGTGTGCCAGTGAAGCCGCATTCAGCGCGGGATCATCGGCCATCTTGCCCGCCTGGGCTTTCAGGCTATCGCCCCATTTATCGGAAGCTAGCCGGTCTGTGGCTTTGACTTCCGGTAGTTTCTCTCGGATGTCTGCGCGGTTGCCGCTGTCCCGTAATGTCAGCTTGCCGTTCTGGTATTCAACGTCTGTTCTGTAGCTCATGGTGTTACCTCGTTAGTGTCCGTATGGAATGCCGGGTTTACGTGTGGTCGTTGGTTGTTGGCCGGGGAAGATGACCTCTATAGGCCGCGTCCACGTTGTCGAGCTGAGAGCATGGCGAGCCAATCCCGCCACAGAATTGGCCAGATCGTCATGGCTTCCGGGTGCATGGTCGATAATGTCAGCGTTGCGCCCTACTCGGCGCTCAAGGCTGCAAAACTGGTTGATTAGGTGCGGGTCTGCCGGAATCTCAATGCGGCCTGTGTTAAACATCGGGAGGACTTCGGTATATAGCTGGCTTCGGTTTTTGTCAGTGTGCAGTAAGCGAATGCCGTTCTTCTGAAATTCGTCAGCAGGCCATGATCCAGCGTACCTATCCGAATGCACCTCTTTGATGCCGTAGCCTTTCAGAATCTCGCTGTACTCTTTGACAATCTCCGCCGGTGATCCCTTGCGACCATAGACTCCACACACCACTACGCTGTCATCATTCTTATACCCGATAGCCATAGTGAACTGGTCAGCGTTGGCAGACTGCCCACCGCCAGCAGGATCAACGAATCCGCAATACCGAATGCCACTTGAAGGTGGAACCACCAAAGGACGCGAGCGGGTGCAGGAATCAACCACAGTGCGGTCGAGGAAGTTGGATATTCCCTCACGGAATTCTGCGAGCCATTCGGTCTTTGCAGCTTCGGGGTCATCTGCGAGAGCTTCATCAATGACAGACTGAGGCAAGGTCGGATTGAATGCAGTGGTTGGCCCTTTGATAACGAGAACGTCATCGTTGTTGGTGCCGTAATGTTTTCTGTACTGCTCATAAAGCCAGCCACGCTTGGCCCACGGACTACTGATTGCAATGAGCATCCCGCCGGTCGTGGCAAGGCCAGGAATTGCAGCGCGAACGATCTCGGCGTCATTGCTAGCACTTGTTTCAGAATCCCTGAAAAAACATAGCTCATCGAGGATAACCGCCAGCAGGGTGCGGCCTCGGATTGCCCGATAGTTGGACGTGGAAACTTCAATGCTGATTCGGTTGTTGAGACGGATTGCTTCGGCTCCACGCTTCTCAACCATGCCAGATAAAGCAGGGCTTTGGTCAATCAATCCGTTGATGTAGCCAAGTGCGACCTTTGCCTGACTGCGATCAGTGGCCAGCAGTGCAATCACACCACGCTCGCCGGGAGAGAGCTTCTCTGTCAGTCCTTCAATGGCTGCGCCTACGGTTGCCAGATACACGGCTGCACCGGCGGCTGTATGGGTTTTGGCTGATCTTCGACCTGCTATAACGGATAACCTCGAAACACGCTTACAGGGCGGCTCACGGTCGCCTGCTAGCTCTTTGAACTTGGCCAGCCTGTCACCATCCATCGGTATGGCAAAGGCACCGGATAGAACGGATCTCCACGCTTCCCACGACTCGCCGATGAATGCCTCGCCGAATATCTCCGGCGTCTGCATGGCCTCAAGAATGTTCATTGGCTCTGCCTCCGGTTGATGACGTCAGCGAGGGAGATCTCACGACTCTGGCGGTTCAAACCAACGGCCTTCAGCAGACCTATCAGCGTATTTGTGGTATTTGTGAGTCTCCCCGCGTCTATGTCCTCGCCTTTAGCAAGCGCGGCTTCCTGTTGCTCGATGAGCGCCTCAAGGTGAACAATCCGTTTAGCTAGGCTGCGCTGTTGATAGCTCAAAGCATCCAATCCGCCCATATCAGCGGTTAAGTCCTGATAGCGTTGCTGCACAATCTGAGCGAAGCGGGTGCGACCATCCATGCGCTCCAGCCAGTCGGGGCTATATGCTTTCGGAATGTCGGGTTGCTTGGCCATATCAGCGCCTAATTCGCCTATTTATGGCTCATATTTTCCCATTATTGGTGACATATTGGTAACAGCAAACGGCCAACAACGACCTATTATTGTTTATCTACATGCAGTTATGGCGCTATTTACACGCCTAAATATGGGGAAGGTCTATTGTTCCAAGGTATTCAGGGGTACTGGGGTCTGAATTGCAGGGATTTGGGAGTGGTTCTCATTGCGTTTTTAGGTGGGAAGATGCTTTTGACTCATGCAGATCAAAATGGGGTATGGGGGGTTAAGGGGGAGTGTTTTCCCTCACTAAATAATCAAAGATATTACTCTTCAAGTTTTCAGCGGTAGAAACAAACCCCCTAAACCTCTTAAACCCCCTCTATCACCTCCACTTGCCAGTATTGGGCGTGTTTACCTCCGGTCTGGATCTTGCGAAGCCTCATACCGTTGACCAGTCTGTCAGCCCTGAATGCCAGAACCTTGCCGAGCGAACGTGCAGACAATGTGCGGCCTGCTTTGTATTCCTCTACGGCATCGGCCAATCGCCTTTGATTACTCCGATCACCACAGAAAGCCGCGTTTTGTACCTCGTCTAAGACGTCCTTACAGGTCACAGCCTTATCGCCAAAGACTGCCCGCCATGCATCCAACACCTCGCTCCACATTTCCTGTTCAGGGTCTTGAGCCTGAGCATCATCCACAGCCTGCATGACGTCCTCGTATTGGCCAGCCGGAGCTACATGATTGGCAATCCATGCCACGGGCTGGCGGACGAGTGTATCCCACTGCTCAAACGAGGCCATCTGTCCATCGGCCTGAGGACAACCAGCCGCAAACCATCCTCGGATGATAGTTAGGGCATCAGCAGCCATGCGTTGCCGGTTATTGAGACAATAGCTCTCCGGCTCCAGGTCAAACCGACGAGCGAACGGCCTTTCGCTTTCAGGATCAATGCGGCATTTCAGAACCCGGCGCGGCATATCGCCTGCCAAGGTCAGGTTATTGCCAGTGAATAGCCAGATAGCGCGGTTGGGTACTTCTGCATTCTTACTGACTCCGAGAATCCGGTCGGTATAAGTGGATGACGTCAGCAGGCCAGCCAATGACGCACTATCAAATACACCAATGACGTTATCCCAAACGACACAGCGCGGCGAATCCAGCAGGATGGTCATCAGGCGCTTGCGGATTTCCTCTTCCTCCCGGCAATGCGGTTGCACCTTTGCCTGAGTCCCGCTTGCGAGTGCCGCCACACACTTAGCCAGCAGTGTCTTACCGCTGCCTTGTACCGGCGCGTCAAACCCAAAGGCCGGAGCTGTTGGAACTACTGAGCGAACCACAGCAGTCAGCAGTGAGGCCAGCAGGACAGACCTGTCCAACTTATCCACCAACGGGAAGTCTGCAAATGGACGCATCAGTCGTTCGAGCGCGGCCTCCACCTGCTCCGTGGTCGGATTCAGTGGCACCGGGTAGAGATCATCCTCGTTGACGTCCAATAGCAGGCCGGTCAGCTCATCAAAGCCAGGGCGGTCAAGCAATGAGCCATCCGGGCGGACGGTCGGGGCAGTAATGACTGCCTCTAGCCGCTTCAGGTGCCGGCGGTTGCCGAGTGCCAGCAGTTGGTCTGCAATCTTAACGGGCGGATCTTCCAATACGGGGTACTGTTTGCCCTCTGGCCCGCACCATTTCCAGAACTGCGTCATTCCACTGAGCCAGTGCAGGAAGCCATGCTTGTCTAGGGGGTGCAGGTGTCCATGCTCAACCACGACGAGCGGCCCGCCAAAGTCGAACGAGGCCGGAGACTGGCGCATCAGCCGGAGCACCTGCTCCATTGCCTCCACAGTCTTGCCGCGTACCAGCTCCACCATTTCAGGCGGGCGGGTCAGTTTGTAATACCGGCCTCCGTGAGCAAACGAATTGATGCCGGGTGTTGCACTCATCAGGTACAGCTTGCCAACGGGACGTCCGCCATCGTAACCCGGCTCGATAGGGTCGAACGTCAGCAGACCGTGATACGTCTCTCGGTCATCCAGGACGGCCCCGACGGTCGTGTCGAGCTTGGAGTTATCCGGCATGATGACGGTCAGCGGAAAGTCACCGGCCAATGTGTGATGACTGAGGGCGCGCTCAACTAACCGTTTCGCCTCTTCGAGCTTTTCCTCGTCCTCGGCATCGTCGCCTGCTATGCGATAGGCCATTTCCTCAACGTACCCATTCCGCACAATCTGCGCTTCCTCGTCAGCCTCCTGCATCTCTGCCTGCACGTTGGCCTGAGCCTTGGCTCGGATGGTTTCGTTGGGCGGCGGGATAACCGTCATGGTGTCCAATACTTCGCTTTCGCCTTCGATCAGTACCGGCTCGCCTCGTCGTTGCGACAAGGGAGCAAAGCAGGATGCACCGGCTGCAAAGTCGAGTCGGTTGGTCTGCCACACGCTGGCGTCAAAGGTGGTTCTCTTTAGCTTTGAGCCTGCGGTACTGATCTGAATGTGACCATGACCAGCAGCCCATAGATAGGTTTGCAGGTCTTTCCCGGCGCGCTCAATGTCGCCACCATGACGGACAATAAAGTACAGTCGTTGCCCTTTCAGGCCGGTTAAATCCTCGCCGGTTTCGTCGTTGGTAATGTGACTAGATGATGAGGGGAACCACAGACAAGACACGCTAGCGATTGCAGGCACAGCCTCATGCAATACCGCCAGCAGACCATCACGGTCGAGTGGTTGCCGGTTTAGCTGCGGGTCATAGTCGAGCATCATCACTGCGCAATCAGTCGGCCAGAAGAACGTCTCTTTTATCCTCGGGATGACAGACTCCGGCTTGCCCATCTTCTGCCAAACGTCACGGGTTACAACGTCCACGGAGTCCCGCTCGGGTGTGCCATAACATAGCGCCTGATTCGGTTGCAGACCTGCCAGCAGATCCGCCAATTCTTGCAGACCTTTGACCTCTACAGTCCAGGCATCACCTGTTGCCATGTTGCCGCCACCGGCTTTAATCAACTTCCCATCTTGCAGGCTGTAATGCTTAGTCAGCCGTTTTGGTTTGGTTGACGTGATAATGGTCAGGCGAGCGTAATTGTTCGTTTTCTGACCAGTAGTGCTATAATGTAACTGGGAATCATTATTGCTTATGCTCTGGCTGGAAACGGTCGGAGCGTTTTTCATTTTGCCACCTCCATTTTCAGCCTGAGCAGATCTGTCCACGTGACACACTTACAGCCCGATACCAGATGCACTTGCAGAGTGCCGTTGCTGATTGCGTCCGTGATTACGTGAGCAGGAAGATCAACTCTTTGATGGGCGCGGCTAACGGCTTCGTACTCGCAGCCGGTGCCGTAGTTGATGAAGGTGCCGGGGGTTCTCATTGCTCCACCTCCTGTTGCTTAGATGCGAGCCATGCATCGAGCTGCGCTCGCGTCCATCCGACACACCTCGGACTGATTCGGATTTTGCGCGGAAAGGTGGGGTCTGTTTCGGTTAAATCTCGGAGCTTAGTCTTTTTGATACCAAGGTATTTCTCGGCATCAGCAGGACGGAAAAAAGCCTGATCGGGTTGGTGCTGGGGTTGCATTATAAGCGCCTCGTATGGTCGTTAAGGGACGCTTACCCATTCTCCGCATATAGAAATGACTTCCGCCGGAACAAAAAAAAGTAGATGTTCCGGTTAACCTTCCTGCTCTTTCATAGAGTCGTATCTCTCCGCCATCGTTTTTATAGCTTTTCGCTCGGACACATTTAAGCCGGGATGACTGATTGCAGTCTCTAAATGTTGGCGATATTCAACCCCATCATTATATGGCGCAGGCGTTTCCTCGCTTACCTCATCTTTGTATTCGAACCGGATAATTAGCGGAACCATAGCCTTGCCCATTTTGACGTCATCCCGAAAGGTGTCATCAGAAATGGTTTCCTCGCCAATTAGTCTTGCGATTCTAGCGCGGTTAACTCCCTGCAAATCTAATGCGTAGGCCAGAACTGAACGATAACGCCTATCCATTTTTTGATAGACGCCTTTGTTGCCTTGTTTCGTGGGCCAGGGCGTAGCGTTCGCCAGCGCCTGCCTTGCGCCCATTGCCATATATTCCAGCAGATAACGCGGCGGCGTTTTGCCTTCATCCACAAACCGAATGAATAGCTGAAGGTACATATCGCGTTCTTTTGCGCTGATTTTTTTCTCGCTAGTCATACCGCCACCTCCTTGGCTGTAACACGGTCTATGGCCTCACTAACAACGTCTATTTCCTCATTCTGATCGTGCTCGCACAGATGACCATAATGCTCTTCAATCATTGCCACGCTTTTGTGGCCTGCCATGCGCGCAACTTCAAACAGTGTCCTGCCAGCCGCCAGCCTTGCGCTGATAAAGTGGTGCCGGAATGCGTAGAAAACCAGATCCTCGTCTATGCCGCCTAACTCTTTAACACGCTTCCACGGCGCTCTGGTCGCCATACTGTCCAGCATCTTGCCGCCACGTGGCGAGCGGAAAACCAGACCATCCTTTGGCTTGCCCTGATCCTTCCACCACTTTGTCATAATCCCCTTGATCCGGTCGTTTAGCTTCAAATCGACTACTGCCGGTTTCTTGTCATGGCGTAGTGCGACTTTGCTTTTCTCGGTGACTTTAATCAGTCGACCAAACTTAATGTTTAGCTCATCCCATGTAAGGCTGCGTAAATCGCCGGTACGCAATCCGGTGTGCAGTGCTAAATGCGTGAACGGGATAAACCAGTGCGGATAGTTGACTGCATCAAGGTCTGCGAGGTGCGGCTTGCCATGCTTGCGACTGTTGCGCCTGCCCTCCCTGATTTCTTCGGCGTAGGCTTCCAGACCAGTCAGGATACCGCTGATCTCTTTGTCAGTTAGCGGTCGCCGGTTCTTCTTGTCCTCGTCTTTGGTTGTCTCTTGCTTCTTCTGTTCCGTGTATGCCGGTGCCTTCAGTTTGATACCTTCCAAGGGACTCGAACCGAGTACCTCGTCCTGTACTGCCTGAGCTAACAGAGTTTTGAGCGAACCATAGGCGCGGCGGATAGTATCGTGCGCCCTGCCCTTGCTAGCATCAGGCTGCCACTCGTTCAAGATATACCGGCGGGTGATCGCGCTCATATCCTTGTCGAGCAAGTCCTCGAAGTACAACTTGATCCGCTGCTCATTGGCCTTGGCGTTCTGAGGCTTCCACGACTCCATGTGCCTGCGATAATCGTTTTCAAGGTAGTAGCGCAAGGTTCTGCGCTCTGCCTGCTCTGCCTCGCTGAGAGCCTGCTCACGGCGCTGTTTTTTCTCGGTTAGCGGGTCAGCCTCATTGTCTACCCAGTCGATAACCTTTCGGGCAGCCTGTTCCGGTAGCAGTTGCGATAACTTGCCAATGGTGACGGTTTTGCGCTTGCCGGTGGCATCCTCATAGCGATACCGCCATGAACAACCACGCTTCAATTTGATGAGGTGCAGACCTGGCTGCATGGTGCAGAACTTGGTATCACGCTCGGCAGCTTCGCGCTCAAACTTAGCGGCGGCGGGTTCGGTGATAGATGTCAGCTTGGCCATTGGTCACACTCCGGTAACAGATCCAAATATGTCACCAATATGTTACCAGAATGGGGGGTGCGTTACGATCAATAAAAACCAAAGAAAACCAACAATCGTTTATTTTCAGTGGTTTATAAATACAAGTTGTTGATCGAAAAGGGCAAAAAACGCCCTCCTAAGGGGAAGGTAGCAGGTTCGAGTCCTGCCGGGGGTACCACCGAAGTCCTCGCCACCTCCCTGCGGGATGCACAGGCCTTCCCCGCCGCCGACTTTGCCCCGCTTTACCACCGTCGCTGGGGCATCGAAACCGACTACCTGCGCCTCAAGCAAACCCTGCAGATCGCCTCATCCGGCGCTGACCGTTGCCACATCACCCCGGTGACGCTGTTTATCCCCTGCCCATGACGTCCGACAGGCTGCCAGGGCTGGCTTTTGGCTTGTCCGGGGCTTAAGTTGATGACGTCGGCCCCGTACCCAGCAATGCAACCACCTGGACCAGGAACAAATGGCGATAGGTTCGGTGTTTTAGGATCTCAAGCATCGCCTCTCCAGTGACATGGTCAGGACTGAAAGGTTGTGGTAGTCATCTGACTACAGTAGCATTCTCATGCTATCCCCCCTGGGGGGATGTGTCAAAAGCTCGATCTTGGCCCTCAGGCTCACTATTCGTCATCCTTGCCAGGAATACTGTTATGCACCACGAACGACTCGACCATTGGCAACATAATCACATCTTCGGTCAGGATCTGAAGCGCTCTGGCGAAATCCGAACACTCATCGTGGTGGGCCTGACGTTGGCGATGATGGCCTGGGAAATCCTGGCAGGGATCGTTTACGGCTCAATGGCCTTGCTGGCCGATGGCCTGCACATGGGATCGCACGCGGTGGCTCTGGGCATTGCCGCCTTCGCGTATGCGTACGCCAGGAAAAATGCAGGCAACGCTCGGTTCTCTTTTGGTACGGGGAAGGTCAATGCGCTGGGCGGCTTTACCGGTGCGATTCTACTGGCTGTCTTTGCTCTCTACATGGTCATCGAGAGCGTTGGGCGTTTTATCCAGCCAGTCCCCATTTCCTTCGATGGTGCAATTTTCGTGGCCATCATCGGCCTCGTGGTCAATGGGGTGTCAGCCTGGATACTGGGGGATGCGGGGCATGACCATGGCCACAGTCACGGGCATGATCACGGCCATCACCACCATGACCACAACCGCCGGGCGGCCTACCTTCATGTGCTTGCCGATGCCCTGACCTCAGTCCTGGCCATTGTTGCCCTTGTAGCCGGTAAATATGCGGGATGGAACTGGATGGACCCGATGATGGGTATTATCGGTGCCATTCTGGTAACACGCTGGTCCTGGCACCTGTTGAAAGACACGTCAAAAGTGCTCCTCGATGAGCAACATCAAGACATGGAGGAAACCGTCAAACTGGCAGTGGAAGACGACGATGCCAAAGTCAGTGATCTGCATGTGTGGGCGATTGGCCCAAACATTCATGCGGCTATTGTCTCAGTGGTCTCCCACCAGCCCGAGTCGCCCACAGTCTACAAGGAACGCATTCAGGCCCGCTGCCACTCCCTGGTCCACGTGACGGTGGAACCTTTGCGGTGTGAGTAACACAGAGAAGCAACAGTGATGGAATCAAAGATACCGGGCGATTGCCTTGAATTCATCGACGCGCCGCTGCTGGTCCGGCTCCAGCGGCCCGATGGCATCGTCCAGGCAATGCTCAATGTGGTCCTGTACCAGTACGCGCTTGGCTTGCTGAATGGCCTTTTCCACAGCGTGAAGCTGCTGCGCCAGTTCCAGGCAGGGTTTTCCCTGATCAATCATGCCAATCACGCTTTCAAGATGGCCGCTGGCCCGCTTCAGGCGTTTGATGATGTTCGAGTGCGATTGATGCGTATGATCATTTACCATGTTTAATTCCTATCCCCCACGGGGGGATGTTATCCTTTGTTTTCGCTGAAATCCAACAACCGACTCGACGCAACAAACTGATGATTTCGGCCATTCACCAAAGAAAACTGCTTCCGACGCTCGTCATGCTGTTCGCATTGGCGGGCCTGTCACTGTCGGTGATTGGCGAGGTGTTCTCTCACGGCGTGGCTGAGTTGGCAAGTGATTGGGAATCACGACTCAGCGGCCATTCAGACAGTCATGGTGGGCATGGGCACAGCCATGATTTTGACGAAGAACCAGAGGTCTCACTGCACCACGATGCGGGAAATCACACCCACGAGACAGTGGACCAGCTAAGGGTTCCCCTGGTTTCCCAAAGCCTTACCGTTCTCCGGCAACAGGTGCCCTTTGCCGGTGATTCCCCCCGCAGCTTGCGCTATCGGCTCGAACGCCCTCCAAAAGCACTCCTTCCTGCTTGATTCTTGCCGCTTAGGCGGCCCACGGAAATAAATTCGATTGGAGTCTTTATGTTGTCAAGTTTGCTTGGCGGTTGCCGTATTATGTCCTCGACGGGCGCAGGCAGTCGTCTCTTCTGGATATTTCTGACACTGGGCTTGCTGGGCCTGAGTACCGATGTGCTGGCCCATTCTGTCGCCCAGGGCGATAAGGGGTACATTCAGGAAATTACCGGTGTAAACCTCATTGCGTTCACCTACCTCGGGGCCAAACACATGGTCACCGGTTATGACCACCTGCTGTTCCTGCTGGGTGTGATCTTCTTCCTCTACCAAATGAAGCACATCGCGATCTACGTGAGCCTGTTTGCCCTGGGGCATTCCACCACGATGCTGCTGGGGGTGTATTTCAACGTGGGCATCAACAGCTACATCATTGATGCAATTATCGGTCTCTCCATCGTGTACAAGGCACTGGACAATATTGGTGCTTATCAGCGCTGGTTTGGATTTCAGCCTAACACCAAGGCGGCCACGCTCATTTTCGGTTTCTTCCATGGCTTTGGCCTGTCCACCAAGATCATCGAATACGACATCTCACCGGATGGGCTAATCCCGAACCTCCTCGCCTTCAACGTAGGCGTGGAAATCGGACAACTCATCGCCCTGGCCATGATCCTGATCGGCATCAGCTTCTGGCGTAAAACCGACGGCTTTTTCCGCCACGCCTACACCGCCAACGCGGCCATGATGAGCGCAGGTTTCCTGCTCTTTGGCTATCAGCTCACCGGTTATTTTGCCGCCTAATTCTGGAGATTCAGTATGTACAACACCGATACACCAAGCCGTGAAGAATTGCCCAGCGCCGCCAAACTGATTCGATCAACCATCATCGCTGCCATTGTGGCACTGGTTCTGCTGGTTACTGTGGTAATGCCCGCCGAGTACGCCCTGGACCCGACCGGAGCGGGCCAACTGCTGGGATTGACCGAGATGGGCGAGATCAAGGAACAGCTCGCCGAAGAGGCCGCCGCTGACGAGGCCGCCCAGATGGTTGCCGTTCAATCCTCAGGCGATCAGCAGGCAGCAGCAGAAGTAGCACAACCTGTAGCTAAAGAACCCACCCAGGAAGCAGCCTCGAACCTGGAGCCAGAAACTGCGCCCCTCGAGGCGCAAACAGCATCAGAAGCAGTACCTGCGGAACCGCAGTGGCAGGATGAAGTGCGCGTGGTTCTCACGCCTGGCGAAGGTACTGAGTTCAAGCTCACCATGGAAGAAAGTGCCGTGGCTCGGTTCTCTTGGGCATCCGAGGGTGGCCCCATCAACTACGACACCCATGGCGATGGGGGCGGCCAGTCAATTTCATACGAGAAAGGCCGGGGCGTGCCGGAAGACGAAGGCAAACTGGAAGCCGCTTTTACCGGCAACCATGGCTGGTTCTTCAGAAACCGGAATGACAACGACATCACCCTGGTGCTCCGTACCGGCGGAGATTACGGACAGCTGAAAAAAATGCTGTAATAGAGACAGCCTGCAGAGGGCTGGCAGGACGCCAGTTCTTTGCCTTGCCCAGATTGGACGCCCGCGGGACACGGGGGTGGCTTCTCTGGATAAGCTGCGCATCGACAGTACCGTGGTGGCCAGCCCTACTGCTCAGCCCAGTGACAGCCAGTTGCTGAATGATGGCGTGCATGTGATCAGTCGGCTGCTGGCAAAAAGCAAAACCGACATCCAGGGATGAGCCAAACTGGTTGAAAACGCGTGTTTCTGGATGGGCACTGGCGAGCAGGCCTTCTTCTCACAGGGCCGCAACCGGTCACTGCACTCCTTTTCTTTTCTCGATATCTTCCGCGGCCTCACGCAGAAACGACTCCACGGTTTCGTCCGGCAGCAGTAACTGTTGTTCAATCATGGAATCCCGCCATTCCGTTGCTTTAAAAATACAGCGGTACTCGTTGGGAAACTCGATGTAAAGCCGCTTGAAGAACTCCCTGGCCAGTATTTTTTTGGGTGCATGCCTGCGTGATTGCAAAACCGCCATGTTATATAGAGCACCAGCCCGAACGTTATCCGGCTGACTCTCGTCTTCATAGATGCCCTCAAGCCTTTTGTAAACCTCTTTCAGGCCTGTAAGCCTGTATTTTTTAAGAATTTCGACCGCCGAGGTCATCACCCGGTCCTCCCCATACTTGCAAGGCGATTCGGCGTGGTCTCTCACATACCTGTCGACAGCACGGTCTACTTCACCCTTGTGTTTGTAGTCCTGTTTCTGATCCCAGATGAAAGCGGTGCCTGCGGCAGTTTCAATTGTACCCGGCATACATCCGGCGAGCAGTGAGCCAAGCAAAAGTAAAACAGCAAGCAACCAAGCCTTTCGAAATTCGGGTTTGAGATGAGTGATCATGGAATTCTTCCCTGACAACGTTTGATCTGGTTTTCACAACCCGCAAACGTTAACGGTTTATGGCGAGCGAAAACGTGAGCCTTGTATGAAAACTGCCAAGACACCGCGTAAACCGCTGAAGGTTGCCACCCATTCCACGTGAAGCCTGCCCGCATGAGCCCCCCAGAGAATAAATGCCGGCGAGCATCGGCCCGGTACCCGTAATTGGTGCGGGCAGGCTAAGATGCCGCTCCATCCCGCCACATACACTTAGTCCAGAGTGCCTCCCGTATCTCTGTAACTGGAGGCCGGGCTTAGGTTAATTTTTTAGCGTTTTTGGAAAAACTCATATACCGAGAACTTTATTTCTGTCTACGATCTCCCCGCCACACACGATGAATTCGAAATGCGCAGCCTGTACAACCGAATGAACGTGTCTTGGTGTAAATAACCCCCAGCAAGTGGCACCGGAATTTCGCACTGACCAGTACTGGATTCCCTCAGAATCGCCAGCACGAAGGTGCGCACCCAACACACGAGACGCGGAATAGTCGTCAGGTTGGTATATCCCGTGGGTCGCCGCCAACGCGGTGGCATCATGAATTACGCCCCCGGTAAACGTGCAGGCGAGGCCACGGAAGATCATTCGGTCGAATTTCAGGTCCTCGATATTCGCCAGGTATCGGCCCTGGTGATATTCAACCTCAGCGAGCGCTGTCTCCATGGTGTCGCCGATATACAACATTCCGTACTCGCCGTTACTGAACCGACTTCCGTCCGGGGAAACATGGGTAAAGGGCGACGCAGCATAGGGACAACCGGGAATGCCCCAGGGAATTTCCTCCAGGTCGATGTAATTGAGGTCACCGACTTCCTGCTTGAGGCGAGGGTTTGTCATGGCCTGCAGGTCGAAAAGATCCTGAAACTCATCGGGATCGGCCACATCGTTGAATATATCAATGGGAGGAAGCTTGGAGTTGACCAGGCGAAAGCCCTTTGTTTTCGGAACCGTTATGACCGGGAGGTTCAACTCCATCACCAGAGACCACCACGCAGGGCGTCAATGCGCCTGAACGTCTCGTATAGCGCTGCAAAATCTCCGCTTTCGATCACCTCCAGCGGAGCCCTACCATGGAAATAGGGGTTGTGGTTCCTCTTTCGCATGAATCCATACACGTTCTCCGGATTTTCAAACACAATCCGCAGGGCCTGATGCATGTTCAGCAGGTAGCTGATGCGCGTGACCTGATCCCGGTCCAGACGGGCGCTCTCGGGATCGTTCCGGTACTTGTAAAAGGTTGCCTTCGGGAGCCTCAGAATAGCCTGCATCTGTTCGGCACCACATCCCCATTTATCGAGAATGTTGAACGCAGTTTTTAGGCCACTGACACCCATGCGACGGGCTTCAGCGAGTGATTTTTTCTCTGCAATCGCACTCATCATACTAACCCCGCTTTATGCGCATCAACAGTCTCATATTAGACTTTTAATCTCATAAAGTCTATTAAGGGACAGAATTCAGTGGGGCCCTCTTCACGCCACCGCGCGGTTCTTGGGGACAGCAGGACCGGCTTCGGAAAGCGACCTTCTCGAACCATCGCCAAATGCTCTTGGAGCAAACACGGTAACGTTGACTTACTTCTTTGATGCCATAAATAATCCCCTGTCGGGCGTTTCCGGGGAAACTTTCCGGTGTAGGCACGCCGGGCATAAACCAATCCGCTTGCCGCATCAACACTGGATGTCGTCAACACAGTTCGTGTGATTAAGCCGACCAGAAGTATCGACTCTCCTCCCTCCTTAAATCCCCTTTTCAGCCTCCTGTGTGTGCTTGCGAACAGACAGACGAGCGGTCAAACACTGATCCTGAGAGCCTGTGCTGGCGTCCGCTGACTGCCTTGGCATCTGCTGCGTAACGGGTCCGGGCCGAGCACGTAATAGCGCATTTCGGAAATGCAATCTGAAAAATGCAAGTAAGGAGCTTCTCATGATCAGAGTCTACACTGCGGCAATCACACTCTGTTTTCTGGGTACCCTGCCTATGGCAGCATCCGCACAATCCCCAGAGTTCGGCCCGAATGAAGGCGACCGCGAATTCTCCCTCTCCGGCACAGGCAGTAACGACCGGGATTTCAACAGCGGCAGCTTCGGCGTGACCGGCGATCTGGGCTGGTATTTGCGGGATAACATGGTTGCCGGTGCCCGGCAAAGCATCAATTACGCCAGCATCGAAGGAGAAAGTGTCAAGGATGATTTCTGGAACGGCTCAACCCGTGGTTACTTCAACTATCAGTTTCTCGCTGATCGCGCGCGCCCCTTTGTCGGCGGCAGTCTCGGCGGGATCTACGGCGATGGCGTCAAGGACAGCGCCTTCGCCGGCCTGGAAACGGGAATAAAGTACTACGTGCGGACGAAGACCTATTTCCTCGCCCGAGCCGAATACCAGTTCTTCTTCAGCGACACCAACGACGCATCGGATGCCTTCCAGGACGACGGAGCCTGGGCTTATACGGTGGGTCTGGGTTACAACTTCTAATCCACAGCGAGCGCTGACGAAGTAGAGGAAGTCCTGAAACCTACTTCGTCGTCGCATCGCTGGCTGATTAAAGTTTTCTGTCCATCAGTGTTTCGCCAGATAGTCCTTTTGCCCTGGATCATCCGATAAATCGTAAGAATGTTCATCGTTGTATTCCGTTTTTTTGGATTCTCTAAGTTAAGATGCGAGTCCGACCCACCAAACGGAACCCCAAATGGCCCGCTTCACCGAAATCGGCACCGCAATCATTCCCGGCAAGGGAACCCGATTACGCCTGCTTCAGCGCAACGATGAGTTCTCTATCAAGATTGCCGGCACTACCGGTGAGTTGATGAACAGCCGGATACACGGCTCGGAAGATGCGCTCGCCACGCTGGCATGCGAGCGGATTGCAGATCAACCCTCCCCCCGGGTACTGATTGGCGGGCTGGGAATGGGGTTTACTCTGGCCGCAGCGCTGTCAGCACTGGGCGAGGATGCGCAGGTAACGGTGGCTGAACTGGTTCCCGAAGTTGAAGTGTGGAACCGGGGGCCGCTGGGCGCTGCTGCCAGGAACCCGTTGAACGATCCCAGGGCCAGCGTTCATGTTGGTGATGTGGCGGAATTGCTTAGAAGCAGCGATGGCGAATGGGATGCCATCCTGCTGGATGTCGACAACGGCCCGGAAGGGATGACCCGCAAGGAGAACAACTGGATTTACTCCCCGGATGGTATTGCCGCGGCCCAGAAATCCCTGCGCCCTGAGGGCATCCTGGCTTACTGGTCCGCCGGCCCGGAGCACGCATTTACCGAGAGGCTGCGCCGCGCCGGGTTTTCCGTGGAGCCGGTTACGGTGCGGGCTTTGCGCCCTGGCAAGGGCGCTCGTCACGTTATCTGGCTGGCGTGGTAACTGTTAACGCGCCGGTTTATGGCGACCGCCCTGGTTAAGCCGGAACTGCTCGATGGTTTTTCGCAGGTTTTCCGCCATGGAGAGCAAGTCTCCCGCAATGCGGGCCGTCTCCTTGGCGTCGCCGGAGGTCTGCTCCGCCGAACGGCTGATTTCGATTACGTTGTGATTGATGGATTCGGCAACCTCGCTCTGCTCATTGGCAGCGCTTTCCATTTCCTGGTTGAGATCGGTAATCTGGCGCACCGCCGCCGCAATGGCCTGTAGCTCGGATTCCACCTTGAGAATCGCGGATACCTGCTGTTCCGCCATCTCCGAGGCGTGTCGCATGGTGGCCACGCAGTCCACCACTTCGCCCTTAAGCCCATTGATGGTGTTACGGATTTCCTCGGTGGAATCCTGGGTGCGTGAGGCAAGTGCGCGCACTTCATCGGCGACCACCGAGAAGCCACGGCCCTGCTCACCGGCCCGCGCGGCCTCAATGGCGGCGTTCAGCGCCAGCAGGTTGGTCTGGTCGGCAATGTTGGAGATTACCTCCAGCATATCCGACATCTGACTAGTGCGCTGATCCAGCTGTTCGATGCGTTGTGCGCCGCTCTGTACTTCGCTGTTCAGCGCCCCGATGCCTTCCACCGCGTTGCGGGCGAGGCTCTCACCCTTAGTGGCGGATTCTGCTGTGTCCGCCGATTTACGGGTGGTGTGAATGGCGTTTTCCCGGACCTGCACGGCGGAAGCCGCCATTTCCGTGGTGGCGCTGGCCACCTGGTCGGTGTTGTCCCGCTGGGCCAGCACCTCGCGCTCGGTGGTGTCCGCCTTGCCAGCAATACTGCGGGCCGCCTGCTCCACTTGCTCGGCGTTGTCCATCACGGTGTTCATGCTCTCCCTGATCTTCGCCATCATCCGGTTAAACGCGCGGGAGACAGAGCCAATTTCGTCATTACGGGTTACTTCCAGCTCAATGGTCAGGTCGGAATTGCGGGAGATCTCGTCCATCCTGTCGTGGAGCCGGCGCAGACGGGAAAACACCAGCCGGCCCAAGGCCGCTGCCGTCAGGAAAAACACGGCGACGAATATGGCCACCTGGATGCCACCACTGGTGAGCAGCTGTTGGTGCAAACGGGCATCGCTTCCCGCCAGGGAATAATCCACCCGGATAGCGCCAAGTACGTCCCCTTCCCTGGCCTGGTGGCAACCCAGGCAGTTAACGCCCTGATAGTTCTCCCGGGCAATCACCGGCTCAATCAGGGTGTAGACCCGGCCCTCCTCATTTTTGGAATAAGCCTCCACCCGCTCGCCGGACAGCGCTTTCCTGTCCAGGGGCTCCCGTTTCTGTTCGGACTCCTTGCCGGTACCAAAGACCCGGTTCAGCAGATCACTTCGAATCACCCGCACATCCAGAACATCCTCGGGGGCCTTCACCTTTTCCCGAAGCACATCCCGGTTGCCAATGGTGCCGGTGATCATCATGGTGTTCAGCCCGTCGAAATAGGACTTGGCCAGCCCGTCGACATACTTGTGGCTGAACTCTTCAACATGGGCACGCTGTGAATTCGCGCTATAGAGCACGGTAAACACAAGTACCAGCGAGAAAGCCGTCGCCAGGGCAACGAGTAACAGGAATCGAATGGAGTAGTGTTTTTTCATGATAACCCGACTCAGGAACCGCTCTGCGGGCGGCTTGAAAATTGGTTTGACTGGATAAAATAACGGCCAACTGTCGCCGGACTTTATAGATATGTGTCATTTTTTTCCTGACTTGGGTCAGATCGGGGAGAGGTCAATGACACTCCCTGCATGGAAAAAGCAAACCGGGGAAAGTTCGGTGGAGTTGGCCTGAAAGCTGCAGGAACCAGTGGTAAGTACCAGAAATCTCAAGCACTGACTGTTCGGCAACCGCTCTCGGGCAAGCCGAAGGAGGAAAACCATCCATGTCCCTACTGACTTCACTGATCCGGGCAAGCACCCAGTTCCAGCAGGCCATGGAAAAGCGCCAGACACCGGCCACAGGCCCGGAAACCGCAGCGGCCAAGGCCCAAACAAAAACCGTAGAAGCCGAGCCGACCGCCGGTGATGACCGCTTCACACCCTCGGACAACAGTCAGACCGACCTCGGCCGCCTGAAGGCCCGCCGGCTCGCCATGGCCGACTACAAACAAACCGTGGGGCAGGATCTTGCCTTCGTGCGGGAGACACTTCGGCATAAACTTGCCGAATACAACCTGCACCCGGCAACCGCGCTCAACGTAAGCAAATATGAAAACGGCAGCGTTGCCGTGGAAGGAAAAATTGCAGACAAAACCCGGGCACTGATTGAAAAAGACCTGAACGTGAACAAAAACTTCAAGGAAGCGTTCAATCGCCTGAGCGTCAACGAACCGACGCTTGATTTCATGGACAACGCGCTCAAGCTGAACCAGGCCTACGGGGTCAACAACCCGCTACTGGACACACTGATCAGTGAAAACCAGCAGTTCAACGGCCTTCAGGACCTGGTTCACCGGTACGATACCCTGCGGCGCTCGGTGGGCGCCGGGCAGATAGAAGCGGCGGGCAATACTCGGGCGTACGCTTTCAACCTGAACGCCCGGGCATAGGATGGCCGACAGCGCCCCATCCGGGTAATCAAACTTCGAAAGGCGCCGGATCCCCTTTGCCAACCCGGGTCACCACCGGCGCTTCGCCGGTGAAGTCCACCACCGTGGTTGCCTCCATGCCGCAGAACCCGCCGTCAATAATCAGATCCAGCTCATGCTCCAGGGTATCCCGGATGTCGTAGGGATCGGTCATCGGCTCTGTCTCACCGGGCAGGATCAGCGTGCTGCTCATAATCGGCTCACCGAGCTCACCCAGCAACTCCTGAACAATGGCATTGTCCGGCACCCGCACACCGACAGTCCGCCGCTTGGGATGAAGCAACCGGCGCGGCACCTCACTGGTGGCATCCAGAATGAAGGTGTAGGGCCCCGGCGTGAAATTCTTCAGCAACCGGTACTGGGTGTTGTCTACCTTGGCATACACGCCAATATCGGAAAGATCCCGGCACACCAGCGTGAAATTGTGCTTGTCATCCAGCCTGCGAATCCGCTTGATCCGGTCCGCCGCCTGCTTGTCACCGAGGTGGCAACCAATGGCATAGGCGGAATCCGTGGGGTACACAATCACCCCCCCGCGGCGAAGGATATCCACCGCCTGGTTAATCAGACGCTTCTGCGGCGTCTCCGGATGGATCTGGAAAAACTGACTCATTAACCCTCTCCCTGAGCGGATCGTGCCGCCATCGCCGGACCCTTCTTGGACCCGCCCATACAATTCGGAGACTCCGGCGCCACCTGCCCGGACGCCTCCCACTCCTCTGGAGAATACAGATGCAGCGCCAACGCATGCACCTCCCCCTCCAGTTCCTCGGCCAGCACCTTATAAATCGCCTGATGCCGCCGCACCCTCATCTGCCCCTCAAACTCCGGTGACACCAGCGTCACCTTGAAATGAGTTTCAGAATTCGGCGGCACACTGTGCTTGTGGCTCTCGTTCTCCACCTGAAGAAAGCGCGCATCGAACGCCTCGTTCAGTTTGGTTTCAATTGCGTTTTGAATTTTCATGTTTTAGGACTCCTACTGCTCAACCCGAGGTTAAGGGGGTGAATTGCATGTGACCCGACGCGGGTGTGGAGATAGCTTTCCCAAAAGTGTGTGTTGCCATGGATGGCAACACCAAGCCCCCATGGAAGGGTTCACGGCGTCTTTTGGGAAAGCTACTTCCACAGCCGCCTCCCCCATGCCCACCAGTCTACTACACATATCAGGCACCGCCCGAACCTTGACAGCTCAAAGCCAAAGCGCCACATTCCCATCCCGTTTCCAAAACACCAGACCCCATGCACCTGTACATCGCCGAAAAACCAAGCCTGGGCCGCGCCATCGCCGCCGCCCTCCCCGGCCCGCACCAGAAAGGCCAGGGCTGGATTCGCTGTGGCCAGGGCGAACAGGCTGCCACTGTCAGCTGGTGCATCGGCCACCTCCTGGAACCGGCGGAACCGGCCCGCTACAACCCGGCCTGGAAAAAATGGCGCCAGGAAGACCTGCCCATGTTTCCCGAAAAATGGCAAGTCATGCCCAAGGACAGCGTGCGGCAACAGCTCAATGTCCTCGAATCCCTGATCCGCCAGGCCGAAACCATCACCCATGCCGGCGACCCGGACCGCGAAGGCCAGCTTCTGGTAGACGAAGTTATCCGCTATTTTGGCGCCCGCGCACCGGTAAAGCGGATCCTGATCAACGATTTGACCCCGGCAGCCGTGGCCAAAGCCCTCCAGAGCCCGAAAGACAACCGCGAATTCCGGCGCCTGTCCCATTCGGCGCTGGCCCGGCAACGGGCCGACTGGCTCTACGGCATCAACCTCACCCGCTTCTACACCCTCAGCTATCAGCAACAGGGCGAACAAGGCGTCTATTCCGTTGGCCGGGTGCAAACCCCGGTGCTTGGCCTGGTGGTGGAACGGGACAACACCATCGAAAACTTCCGGCCCAAGCCCTATTTCCGGATTGAAGCCCGCTTCAAGGCCCAGGAAGAGGAAGCCGACCAGCAAACCTTCACCGCCCGCTGGCTGCCCGACGAACAATTCCGGGACCACCTGGACGAAGAAAACCGCCTGCTGAGCCGGGAAGTGGCCGAGCAGATAGCCGAGAGCGTACAAAGCCGGCCCGGCACCATCACCGAATCCCGCTTCCGCGACCGGCCGGAAGCACCGCCGCTACCACTGTCCCTGTCGGCGCTGCAGATCGAAGCCGGCCGGCTGTTCCGGATGGGTGCCAAAGACGTGCTTGATACCGCCCAGAACCTCTACGAGCGCCACCAACTGATCACCTACCCCCGTTCCGACTGCAGGTACTTGCCTGAGGGCCATTACGACCAGCAGGAACAGGTAGTGCGTGCCATTGGCCGGGTGGCACCGGATCTTCAGGAAGCCTGCAATGGCGCAGACCTGGGCAGGAAGACTGCCGCCTGGAACGATAAACAGGTCGATGCCCACCACGCCATCATTCCAACCAGCCGGCCGTCCCCCAACGGCAAACTCAGTGCGGCGGAACAGAAAATCTACGGCCTGATCAGCCGCTACTACCTGATGCAGTTCGCTGCAGACGCAGTTCACCGGGAAGGCAAGCTGACGGTACGAGTAGCGGAGCATCAGTTCCGCGCCACGGAAACGGCCATTCTGGTGCCCGGCTGGAAAGCCCTGGAGCTAAAACTCCGGGAAGGGCGTGCCGAGCCGGAGAAAACACCGCTGCCCCGGCTGGAGAAGGGCGAACCGGTGTTCTGCGAAGACAGCACCATCGCTGAACGCAAAACCCAACCACCCCAGCCTTTTACCGATGCCACGCTGCTCTCGGCGATGACCAACATCGCCCGTTTTGTAACCGATGCCGAGCTTCGCAAAACCCTGCGCGAGACCGATGGCCTGGGCACCGAAGCTACCCGGGCTACCATCATCGACACCCTGTTCAAACGGGATTATCTGTACCGGGACAGCCGGCACATCCGCGCCACCGACAAAGGCAAAGCCCTGATCCGTGCCTTGCCCGAATCGGTCAGCAAGCCGGATCGCACGGCGGTGTGGGAGGCCACCCTGGAGGGCATCCGCCGTGGCGAGGGCGACCCGAGACAGTTTCTGGAGACCCTGAAACGGGAAATCCGCGGCTTCCTGAACCGGCCCCAGGGGCAGCCAGCCGGCGGCTCCACGCCCCCGGACACAGACGCACCCGAGAACCCGCCCCACTGCCCAAAATGCCGGGCCCCCATGCTCGAACGGGACGGCAAGTTCGGGCGCTTCTATGCCTGCACCCGCTATCCGGACTGCCGCGGCACCCGGCCACTGGAAGAGGCCAGCCCCCAGGACGGCACCAGCCAGAAGCCGATCCCCTGCCCCCACTGCTTCTCGCCCCTGGTTCGGCGAAAAGGCAAAAAAGGCTGGTTCTGGGGCTGCAGTAATTTCCCCGGCTGCCGACAAACACTGGATGACGACAACGGAAAGCCCGCCGTCCGTTTACGCAAGTCTACATAACGATACTGAACACAGATGCACATTTTGTGATAATTGATTGATATAGCAGAGCACTCTGCCCAAAGCTCGGCGCCATGCCAGGCAAAAAAAGAAGCAACACTCCGGGAGAGACTTAATGCGTATTGCCTTGCTTGAAGACGAAACCGAACAGGCACAGCACATCCAGTCGATTCTGTCTGAGCGCGGACACCACTGCGACAGCTTCCCTACCGGCCAGAGCTTTCTGAGCGCGGTATTGCACCGCAGTTATGACCTCCTGATTCTGGACTGGCAGATTCCGGACATGACCGGCATTGATGTTCTTGAAAGCATACGGGCCCAACTGAACTGGCCGATTCCCGTGGTTTTCCTCACCCAACGGGACAGTGAAGCGGATATCGTCCGCGCCCTGGATGCGGGTGCCGACGATTACCTCGCCAAGCCTGCCCGGGCGGCGGAACTGGTGGCACGTATCAACGCCCTGGCCAGACGCACAAACCCGGACAGCGAGAAAGAAGCACTTCGCTACGGGCCCTTCGAAATCAACACTCAGCACCGGATCATTTCTCTGCACGGCGAAGGACTCACGCTGACGGACAAGGATTTCGACCTGACCCTGTTCCTGTTCCAGAACCAGGGCCGCCTGCTTACCCGGGAAATGCTTCTGGAGCGCGTCTGGGGCCTGGCCCGCGACATCAACACCCGCACGGTTGACACCCACATGAGCCGCCTTCGCCGCCGTCTGGGTCTGAATCCGGAAAACGGTTTCCGGATCAAAACCATTTACCAGCGCGGCTACCGCCTGGAAGCCATGAAAGGCCGGGAGCAGGATGTTGATCCGACTGAGACAGACACGGTAACCAATGATTGATGCCCCGGCGCCAAAGCTGCCTGCACTGCTGCTGATAATTGTCCTCCTGGCCTGTGCGTTTCCGGCGGGCGCGGAGCTGTCGGTAACCCGTGGGTCCGCCGGGCAGTCTGACGCTTCATCTGCCAGCCTGGTGCCGGAATGGATCTATACCCTGCACCCGGGCGAGAGTTTCCCGGAAGTGGCAAACGACTTGCTCGCACAGAAGTACAGCGCCAACCGCCTGCTTCAGTACAATAAGATCACCAATGGTGCCACCCTCGGAGCCGGCGACGCCATTCGCATTCCCCTGGCCTGGCTGAAGCGCCAGCCCCAACCGGCGAAGGCCGCCACCGTCTCGGGAACCGTTCAACTGATTTCAGGCAACACTGGCCGCAAGATTCGCCTGACCGAAGACACCCTGATTCAAGTAGGCGACGAGATTCTGTCTGCCTCTGGTACCGCGACCATCGAACTGGCCGACGGCTCGGAAGTACGGATCTCGCCTAACTCCCGCCTGATATTCAACCGTCTGACCCAATACGGCAAAGCCGGTATGGTCGACACCCGCCTGCGGCTCAACCACGGTGAAATCCACACCCGGGTGAAACCGATAATGGAAGGCGGAGCACGTTTTGAGATTGAAACTCCGTCCGCCGTGGCCGCCGTGCGCGGCACCGCATTTGCCCTCCAGGCCTCAGCCAAAGGCACCAGCCTGCAGGTAACCAAGGGCGAGGTGGATTTCGGCGCGCCGGGCAAAACCCGCCGCATCCCAGCCGGGTTCGGCGCCAGCCTGTCTACCAATAGCAGCAGTGGCCTGAGTATTCGCCGCCTGCCGCCCGCTCCGGAAATTAACCCTCTGCCACCCACGCTGACCCAACTGCCATCAACCATGACCTGGCGGGAAAGCCGGGCCCCCATGCACCGGGTGGACATCTTTGAAGCCGACAGCGGCCGTTGGGTGGAGAGCCGGGAAATCACCGGCAACAGCTTTGATATCGGCCGGCTGGACAACGGCAGCTACGAAATTCACCTGGCCGCCCTGGACAGCCGTGGCACTGCCGGTATGCCCGGTGTGATTCCGGTCGAAGTCGACCTGCAGGCCAGAATAGCAAGTCTGATGTCGCCCTCAGACGGTGATACCGTAAACGATGACATGCCGGAATTCCGCTGGCAGCTCAATGGCGATAACGAAGTGGCCCGGGTGGAAATCGCCGAAGACAAAGACTTCCGGAACCTGGTCGCCACCAGCGAATGGGCACCGGAAACCTCCGCCCTGCCGTCTCGCCCCCTTGGGCCGGGCAAATATTACTGGCGGGTGGTGACCGAGGCCGGCGGCAACTCCGTGGCCACCACCGGGCCCCGGCAACTGGTGGTAAACGGCAGCCTGCCGCCGGTGCGCATCATCAGCGTCAACTACATCGACAGCCAGGTGCGGGTGTTCTGGGAAAAGATCGTCACGGCCACAGATTACCGCTTGCAGCTGTCTGAAGAGCCGGGATTCAACAACATCATCAAGGAAGCCACGCTGTCTGATACCACAGCAGCCTTGCGTCTGATTCCCGGAAGGCGGTATTTTGTGCGCCTGAAAGCTCTTTCTGACGGTCCGCTGCAAAGCCGCTGGGGACCCGGGAGGGAATTGTACCTGGAATAATCCTTTGATCGACGAAACACACAGCAGGGCTCATGAACCGGGATTGGCTGCCAATAAAAACGACCCCCTGGACACTGGGCCTGATACTGCTGGCACTCCTTCTGCTCATCCAGACCACCACCCTGCCCCAGCGCCTCGATTACTGGCTGTACGACAGGGCCATCACCGCCAGCCCGGTGCACGCCTCTGACGACGTTGTTCTGGTTACCATCGACGAACTCAGCCTGAACCGTCTGGGCCGTTGGCCATGGCCCAGGAACCTGCACGCGGAACTGATCGCCAAACTCAACCAGGCAGGTGCCGAGACGATCGTGTTGGACATCCTGTTTGCCGAGCCCTCATCAGATGATGATGAACTGGCCGAACAGATGCGCAACCACGGCAATGTGATTCTGCCCGTTTACCTGTCACCGCCCACCTCCCAGTACTTGTTAAGCGAACAACTGCCCGTCAGCAAACTTGCTTCGGCGGCTGCTGGCCTTGGCCACGCCCATGTAGAGCTGGACAACGACGGCGTCGCCCGCGGCCTTTATCTCTATAACGGCCTCGGCGAGCGCCTCTGGCCCAGCCTTTCCCTGGCCGCCACGGGCGAAGGGCCGCAACGCGCAGAAACCAGGGACACACCCCCTTACGTGAACGTACGGGATCAGTACCGGGCGGTTCCGCTGATCGGCGGTGCTGGCTCCCTGCCGGCGTACTCGTTCGCGCAGGTACTGACGCAACCACCCTCGCCGGAACTGTTCAACGGCAAGACGGTGTTTGTAGGTGCCACAGCTGCCGGCTTCGGAGACATACTGCCAACGCCCTTCTCCGGCCTCAGCCGCCCCATGTCCGGCGTTGAATTCCACGCCAACGTGTTTTCCGCCCAGGCCAGGGGGCTGCTTATTCGCCCGGCACCGGAGTGGGCATCTGCTTTTCTGGCGTTGGCAACCATTCTGGCACTCGCGCTTGCCCTTCCCTCCATGCGGCCGGCACGTACCCTCCTGGCCTGCACAACTGCCGTGATTGCGCTGGCCGGGTTCTACCTGTTCATGCTGTTGGTTCTCCGATGGTGGGTACCACTCTCCAGCGCGATGATCGTTCCTTTCCTGGCCTTCCCGGTATCCAGCGGCCTTCGCCTGGCCATGACCAACCGCTTCCTGAACCGCCAGCTGGATGATCTGGCCAGAAGCCCCCAGGTTGCCCTGCCTGCGCCTTCAGGCCGGCATCCGACACAACTGCTGGAGCATTTCCAGGCCCTGTTCCAGCCCACCGGATGGCTACTCACAGAGGAGAGCGACATTTTGTCCAGGCGGGACCTCTCCCCCGCCGACATTCCACAAGACCTGACCCCTGGCCACTGGCTCCACGACAGCAACCGCAGCTGGATTCAGCTCTTGCGCGGAGGCACCCGCTACCATCTTGGCCTGGTACTGCCCAACGACCTCGGCCGCGAAGTCATCCAGCGCTATCTTCGAAGACTCCACCTTGAGCAGACCGCACCGGCAAACCGCATCGCCCGGCCCAGCGAGAACATCTCCGCACGGATCGAACGGGTTCGCGCTGCCACGGATCGGCTGAATCATATGCAGCAGTTCATCCGCAGGAGCTTCGAGCGAATGCCCGATGGCATCATAGTGACCGACGAGCTGGGTGTTATCCGCTTCGCCAACGGCCATATCGAAGAATGGTTCCAGGAACCCATGCCAAGCCTGGGCGGCCTGCCTCTCGTTAAACTCCTTGAAGGCCACGACCCCCGGGAAACCCCTCCCTGGCATGAAACGGTTTCAGACACCCTCACGCTGCGGCAGAGCCGCACCGTGGACCTGAGAATTCGCGACAAGGACTTTTTGATCCACTTCGCCCCGTTTTCACTGCCCGACAGCGACCAGCAAGGCATCATCGCCAACATTTCCGACATCTCGGAACTGCGAGAGCAGCAGCGCCAGCATCGCGAGGCCATCGACTTTATTTCCCACGATGTCCGTTCGCCGCTGGTCTCCCAGCTGGCGCTGATCGAGCAGCTCAAACGCGACCCCAGCCACATTGAGCAAAGCCAGTTGGAACAATTGGGCAGACTCGCCCGGCGAAGCTATCACCTGGCCGAGGAATTCGTGCAGCTTGCCCGGGCCGAACAGCTCACCGAGACCCGGTTTTACGAATGCGAGTTCCTCGCCATCGTTGAAAACGCCCGGGACAGCGTCAGTGAACAGGCGGTGGAGAAACAGATACAGCTTCAGCTGCAGGGCACGGAAGATCTCTGGCTCCGGGGTAACGCGGAGCTATTGGAGCGAGCGGTGATCAACCTGCTCACCAACGCGGTTCAGTACAGCCCGGAAGGTTCCGCCGTCAGCATTCAGGTATTCCGGGCGGGCCATCAGGCGTGCCTTGCCATCGCTGATGAGGGCTCCGGCATCGATCCGGAAGAACTGCCATACCTGTTTGACCGTTACCGGCGGCAGAAAAGCAGCGAGCTGGCAGGAGTACACGGCACCGGACTCGGGCTTTCCTTCGTGAAAACCGTGGTAGAAAAACACAAAGGGGAAATTTCGGTATCGTCTACGCCGGGCGAAGGCTCTTCCTTCACCCTGAAACTGCCGATCGCCGACCCAATGGCCTGAGGCTAAATACCTTCAGGCAACGGGTTGCGGACTTCAGGAACTGAAGGCCTTACTTACTACTTCGGAGGGCTCGCTGATCAGCCCATTGACGTCCTGAACCTGAATGGTGAAGTACCAGGTGCCGTTCTCCAGCCCGCTTACTTCGTAAGACATCTCCGCCTCGGCAGCCGCATTGGTGACAATTACTTCCTTGCTGAGGTTATCGGTATCCTGACCGTACCGGATAACGTACTTGTCCAGTTCGCCCATCGGGATGCTCTCACCGTTAACCCGGGTAAGCGGCGCACTCCAACTCAGAACCGCAGAGCTCTCCGGTGACGAGGCTGGCGCACTGGAAGCGCTGGAACCACCTCCCCCACACCCTGTAAGCAGCACTCCAAGAACAAACGCGGCAATCCATGCCTTAGACAATTTTATGACGCGTTTCATATTAACTCGGCACCTGTTTTTCGTCGAATTTGTGAAATTCTATAAAACGAGGCGGATTATCGACGTGATATCTGTCATTTTTCCAATTAATAAATTGTCAATTTTTCGTCAGGTAGCAGTAATAAAGTAAGGAAAGGTACTGATATGGCAGGCAATTTTTTGCCTGGGCAAGCCGATGATGGTGAGCGGTGTTGTAGGAAAGTCTAAGGCGCCCGGGAAAACGACAGATGTTGTTGGAGCATAGCCTCAAATACGCCATCAACGGCGCGCCCCCCCAACAGCGCTTGTAAGTGGACGAATTATTGTCCCTGGCAGCTTTCTAGCCCAGGTTACCAGTAGCCTGCTCTTTCATTGCCTGAATATCCCTGGGCGCAACACCCAGGTCACTCCACTTTTCCGGATGGCAGGTAAACAGCAGTATCTGGTGCCGGTTGGCGGCGTCGAACAGAATGCGTTTCATGTCTTCCAGGCGATCCGTGTCGCTGTGCACCAGAGTGTCGTCCAGTATCACCAGAGTGGGCCTTCCGGCTTCCCGCAGCAGGTCTGCGTAGGCGAGGCGGCTGATCAGCCCCATTTGTTCGCGGGCGCCATAGCTTAACTCGGCAATCTGCCCCAGTTCGGTGCCCCGAGTGAACGTGCCCGGCCTTAAGTGTTCATCAACTTCCAGGGTGGCTTGCGGGAACAGTAGTGAAAGGTAGTGGTTCAGGTGTTTTTGCAAGGGTGCCTGCAGGCGCCGGGTCAGTGCCTGCCGTTTTTCTGTCAGCAATGAGAGCAGAAGGTTCAGCGCCTGGGCGCGACGATGCAGCTCCTGGTAGCGTCGATTGCACTGTTCAAGCCCGGCCACTTTGTCGCTGAACTGCTCTTCCAGGCCTTCGGCACCCCAGGCTTCCAGCCTCACCTGTATATCTCTCAATTCCCGCTGCCGCTCTTCCTGGGTCTGGCGCAGGTTGGTGATGCTGCGCTGATAGCGTTCGATGTCCTGCTTCAGGATCGCCGGGCGGGCTTCCTGTATTTCCTGCTCACGGGCCTGCAGGGTGGCCTCCAGACGAACCCGCTTTTCTTCAATTTCCGCCAGCTCTGTTGAGAGCCTCTGGAGCTGTTTCCGGTGCTCCGGGTTTTGCACTTCGTCCTGCAGCTGTTGCCACTCGGATTTAGCATTGTCGCGGGTCTGGCGGCGGGTCAAAAGCTCCGTTTGGTGCTTCCGTTCCTCGGCCTCCGCTTCGGCCAGCCGGGTTTCCGCCTGGGCACGCCCTGCTTCCGCTGAGGCAAGGTTGGTTACCTGTGGCTGCTGACCCAGCTCTGGGGCCGGGCTGTTTTGCAGTTCGGTTTTTGCATTTTGCAGCTGGGATTCGGTTTCTTTCTGGTCCGCCAGTAGCTGATCGATACCCATAGGTGCAACAGACTTGAGCAACTCGCGGGTATGCCGCAGCGTCCTTTCGGCGGCCTCATAGGTTGCCACGCGATACTCAGCCTGCTGAACGGAGCTCACCCCGAGCGTTTTCATCTGTTCGGTCAGGCTTTGCTCCAGCGCCGAAAGTTTACGGCGGGTACTGGCGAGATCCGCTCCACCAGGGGTGATTCCCAACGTGCCTACACCCGGAATCACCAGGCTGGATTCCTCCAGCAATTGTCTCTCGCCCTGCCCCTCCAGCGGTTCCTCATTCAGAGCCAACCTGGCGCCTGGCTCCAGCCGCCAGGTTAATCGGGTTGCGATGGTCTGCGAGCGAATGTTCTCGTCTTTCAGTTCATGCCCGGTGTCCTTCAGGATTTTCACCGCCTGGGCATCAATCTGATTCTGCCGCGCCTGGTCTCTCGCTTGTTCGAGCTCATGTTGGTACTGCCGGGCGTTCGCAAGGTTCCGGGCCAGTGTCTGGGATTGCTGTTCGAGCCGGCGGATGTCCTGCTCCAGCCGGGAACGGATTTCCTGCAGGCGGGCCTGGTCGACCTGCTTTGTGGCGACTTCATAGGCAGACTTTGCCTCCCGGACCTTACTCGCAATGGACGGGCTGCGGGCCTCAGCCCGCTCCAGCTCCCACTGGGCTTTATCAAGTTCCACCTTGCGGACATCCAGTTTCTTGCTCAGGCTTTGCAGCTGTTCCTGGTTCTGCCGTAACAGTTGCTGGTTGTTCCGCAGGTGGGTCAGGGTTTCCTTTTCCCGGACCTGTTGTTGCTCGAGCCTCTCGACTTGCCGGTACCGCTCCTTCGCCTGTTCAAGCTGGCGCTCGGCCTCTTCCCAGGGGCGCTCATGCCGGGTGCGTTCGTAGTCCTGGGTCAGTTTGCCAAGCCGGTCTACCTGCTCCTGGTAATTCTGGATGCGCGCCTGCAGTTCGTCGATTTCCTGCCGGTGTTTTTCCCGCTCTTTCTCCAGTTTCTGGTAATCGCCACGGGGTTTGCCGGTCGGTGTGAACAGTTCACTCCAGCGGGCTTTGACCTGTTCGATCAGTTCGTCACCACCAGTGCTGGCCACTTCACCGACCAGGGAATTGAGCGCTGACTTGAGGTGATCGCCCGCATGCTCCACCGCCTGTTCGATGTTCTGCCCGGTACCCTGCTCAACCCACAGCAGCCCGGGCACGCCCCAGTGCTCGGGCTTGCTGACGCCCTTGGCGGAGAACTGGAAGCCAAGGAGTTCTGCGAGTTTTTCTTCGGCCTCGTCTTCGCTGTAGCTGTCCAAATCGATCTTGAGGTCGCAGCGTTTGCGCTGGAGAAAGCTTTTTACCAGATGCCAGGACTTCTGCTGGGCCTCAAACTCCAATGTAATGGTAGGGGCTGCCGCAGAATCGCCCCAGGGGCGAAGATCCTCCACAGAGCTGGTCCGGTAACGCTCAAAGAAGGCGGCACGAATGGCCCGCACCAGGGTGCTCTTGCCGGACTCATTAGGGCCGTGAATCAGATTCAGCCCCGGCTGCAGGTCGTCCATCACAAACGGCTGCCGGAACTGGCGAAGCTGCTCCACCTTCAGACGACGAAGTTTCATTCGCTGGCCTCCAGTTTCCGGTCTTTCAGCAGCCCGGCGAGAATGGCAAGGGCATCCCGTGCAACTTCAGCGTCGCCGTCCTTTTGTTGGGTTCTGAGATGTTCGATGACTTCCCCTACGTATCCATCCGCCTTCAGGGCAGCGATGTCCTCGTCGGTGGGCTCCAGCTGCAACCCGCTTCGATCACACTGGATGCTCCGGAACCTGGCCTCGGCCACGGACAACGCATTAATCAGTTTCTCCTCACCGGCCAGAGTGACCGATCCTTCCAGGCGAAGATCAACCACGGATGACTCGGGTAGCGCCTGGAGTCTTTCCAGCATTTGGTCCAGATCGGATTCAACAGCCAGGGTTTCACGCCACTGGTGCCACTGGTAGCGGGCGGTTTCCAGAGGCGTTACCTTCGGCAACTCTCCTGGCCCGGGCACATCGACGATCAGGGCGTAGCCGGCACCGTTGTTCCGAAACCGTTCCGGCTCCGGTGTGCCGCTGTACCAGGTGCGCTCATCAATCTGTTTGGTACCGTGCCAGTCACCAAGAGCGAGATAATCCAGACGGGCTGCTTCGGCACGGTTTGGCAATATGGGATTGGCGGAGTCAATGTCGTCGGGCAACACACCTTGCACGCTGCCGTGGGCAAGGCCAACCCGGATCAGGCGTTCCGGGGTTTCCCACGTATTGAAGATTTCAGTGAGATCGCTGTAGGTGTTGCGTTGCGTCAGAGGGGCGCAGAGGATCGCCAGGCCTTGAGGTTCGAGACGGATAATGCCCGGTTCCAAAGCCAGATGGACATTTTCTGGCACCGCGCCGAGGCGCTTCGCTCTTGTCCAGACGCTTTCCACCAAGGCCGCATCGTGGTTCCCGGGCAGCATTACCCAAGGGCCCGTAAATGCTTTGATAGCGTTGAATACGCGGCGAATGGTTCGGTCTGCGACGATCTGGGCGTCAAAGACATCTCCTGCCACCAGGACCGCATCGCACTGGTGCTCGTTAGCCAGGCGAGCGATTCTTTCAATGGCCTCAAAGCGGGCTTCAACCAGCGCCGCGCCGTCTTCTGTTTCGAAGCGACTGAATGCCCGCCCCATTTGCCAGTCTGCTGTGTGTAAAAACGTGGGCATCTTGCCTCCCCCAGATCAGTACGAAACGGTGTGCAGCCTTAGCCGCCGGGGACTTTTTAGCAGATATCGCACCAACAGTCAGCGACAAATCATGTCGTAACGGCCGTGCATCACGGCCCAGCAAGTAGTTGTTGAAAGCAGTGCTTTCAAGCTTGCAGAGGGAGGCGGGCGATCGAGTAGGAGGGGGAGTTACCTCCCCCGTCCTCTCACACCACCGTACGTACGGTTCCGTATACGGCGGTTCATGGCTGGCTCTGAAGCCGAGTCATCGTATCCAACAAGCTTACCAGAGACAGG